>Ga0157380_10000242_pt1 | contig 32787 bp, 28 predicted proteins | sample S35metaG_FD_119757 | JGI IMG/M metagenome (GOLD analysis project Ga0157380, IMG submission 119757) | Switchgrass rhizosphere microbial communities from Kellogg Biological Station, Michigan, USA - S3-5 metaG | ecosystem: Host-associated > Plants > Roots > Rhizosphere > Soil | place: USA...
TCCTTGAAGCCGTGACCGGCCTTGCCGAAGCGGCCAAGCACCGTGCCGTCGAGCTCCATCTTGTAAACCTCGCCGGTGTCCGCCGCTTGATCGAAGTTGTTGCCGGTCGGGAAGGAGTTGGAGCTGTAGAGATACTGGTGCGGGCCCGCCGAGATGCAGACCGCCCACGGCGCGCCCACGTGGTCGTAGACCGCCTTCTGGTTCAGGTCGTTGTCGAGCACGACAATGCGGCGGTTGCCGCGATCGGCGACGTAGACCATGCCTTTCGCATCAACCGAGATCGCGTGCGGCGTACTGAATTGGAGGGCTCCATCACCGCGAGTGCCCACGGCCTTGATGAAGCGCCCGTTCTTGTCGAACTTCACGACACGTGAATCGCCGTAGCCGTCGGAGACGAAGATGTTGCCCTGCGGATCCCAGCCGATGTCAGTCTGCCGATGGAAGGTGTAGGGCCGGTTCGCACCGGAGTACTGGCCTCCGCCTGGCGTCAGCGCGAGTTGATCGAGGGGATCGGGACGCTTGCCGAGGACCATCAGCAGCTTCCCATCGGCACTGAATTTCTGGATGACGTTGGTGCCTTCGTCGACGGCCCACACGTTGTCGTCCTTGTCGACGCGCACGGCGTGCGCGAAGGCGAAGCCGTAACTGCCGGCGCCGAACTCCTTGACGAAAGCGCCGTTCTGATCGAACTCGAACAGCCGCGTCTCGCCGCTGCGCACGTAGACGAATACGTGGCCCTTCGAATTGGTGGCGACGCCGGTGCCTTCACCCATGTAAAGGCCGGCGGGCAGCTTGAAAAAGTTCGCGACCGATTCGAACGGAATCTCCGGCGTCGTGGCCTTGGCTTTCGCCGGACCGGCGTTGCCGCCCTGGGCGACTGCCGGCGGCGCGATCGACAGCAGACCGGCGGCGAACAGCAACACTACTGACAATCGGGTGCGCATCGTGACCCTCCTGGTGACAATGCGCGGATTGTAGCCGCTGCTTGTATGCCACTAGACAATTCGGCGACAAACACGAGACATCCTTTGACAACCACGCCCCTCGGGTTGGCGATACGCTCGGCAGCCGAAAAGGAGATCACCAAAGTGACCAAGAGCATCGGCGCCGCGATCGCGGCAGTAGGGTGTCTTCTGACGATGGCCGCCATCGCGCAGGAAAAAGGCGGCGGCGACGAAACCGGCCCATATGATCTCGTGGCCGGCTGGCCGCAGAACTATTGCGGCGCCGGGCACATCATCGGATCAACAGCGGGGATCTGGGCGGAGAGCCCGGATCGCGTCTACATCTTCAACCGGGGCTGCCTGCCGGTGCTGAAAGAAGAAGGCGGCGGCGGGGCCGACAGTTTCATCCCCGCGCGCAATGCCTCGGGCTACGACTTGTCGCAAAAGGATCCGACCCGTCATCCTCGATGGGACCATGTCTTCAACGTGGTCGATCGCAACGGCAAGCTGATCGAGTCGTGGGACCACCACAACAAGTTGTTCGTCCGGCCGCACCGCGTCCTGGTGAACCCCTACGATGCCGAACGCCACGTGTGGATCATCGACGACGGCGCACATGCCCTCTACAAGTTCACGCGCGACGGGAAGACATTGGTGCAGACTATCGGGACACCGATGCAGCCCGGCAACGACGCGACGCATTTTGCGAGGCCCACCGACATTGCCTGGCTGCCCGACGGGACATTCTTCGTCAGCGACGGCTACACCAACACCCGCGTCGTCAAGTTCGACAAGAACGGGAAGTTCATCATGACGTGGGGCCAGCGCGGCAACGAGCCCAACGAGACGCGCCCGGGCTACATGAACACGGTGCACGCGATCGCCATCGACAAGAACCGGAAGATCTACATCAGCGATCGGGCGAACTCGCGCATCCAGGTCTTTGACGAGAACGGCAAGTTCCTCGATGCGTGGCCAAACGTCCGGCGGCCATACTCGCTCCTGCTGTCCGAGGACCAGCACTTGTGGGTCGCCGACGGCACCACCCAGAAGTTCACGAAGTTCGACCTCACCGGAAAGCTCCTGTATTCGTGGGGCACGTTCGGTGCGTTCCCTGGCGGCTTCTGGGGCGTGCATCAGTTCCACACCGACAGCGAGGGCAACCTCTACACCGCCGACGTCCACGTCGGTCGTCCGCAGAAGTTTCGCCCAAAGAAGGGCGCCAACCCGGCTAATCTCGTCGGCCGATACATGAGGGGAGGGACTGACTGATGCGCACTCGTCATTGGCTGCTCACGTTACTGTGCCTTGCCGCGTTGGCCCCGTTGCTGCCGTCGACGCGCGTCGCCACGGCTCCCGCGATGCAGGAGCGGGGCGGACAGGAAGAGTTCGGTCCCTACGAACCCGTGCCGAACTGGCCACAGCCGCTGCCCGATGGGCCAGACGGCGTCAAGCACGATGGCTGGACCTGGGGCTCGGTCGGCGCGGTCTACGCCGAGACGCCCGATCGCATCTGGATCGCGCAGCGCGGCGAGTTGCCGCTGCCGACGGGCGCCAAGCCCTGGACCCCGTACGCGCTGCTCACACCCTCGCGCGGTAGCGCGACCGGCAACGACGATGGCAAGGGCGCGACGTGTGAGGCGGCCGAGAAGCGCGGCTGGGAGCGCCGCTATCACCATGTGATCTTCGTCGTCGATCGCGCCGGCAAGATGGTGCAGTGGTGGCCGCAGCACGACAAGCTGTTCGAGGCGCCGTGCGGGCGCGGGCCGCACAAGATCAAGATGAACCCGTACGATCCCGAGAAGCATGTGTGGGTCTTCGACGATCAGCTCCACCAAATCCACAAGTTCACGTACGACGGGAAGCTGGTGATGACGCTCGGCACCAAGGGCCAGCGCGGCCGCGATGGCGGGCGCCTGTTCGATCGGCCGACCGACATCGCGTGGCTGCCCGACGGCACGTTCTTCATCACCGACGGCTACGGCGGCACGCGCGTCGCCAAGTTCGACAAGGGCGGTAAGTTCCTGATGGACTGGGGCACGCCGCCCAAGGATCCGCGCAATCCCGGACCCAACGAGTGGAACACCGTGCACAGCATCGCCATCAGCAAGGACGGCCGGCTGTTCATCGTCGATCGCGGCCACCGGCGCATGCAGGTGTTCGATCAGAACGGAAAATTCCTCGACATGTGGACGACGGGCGTGCGCTCGTCTCCGTATGCGCACTTCATCTCGACGGATCAGAACATCTGGGTCGCCGACGGCGGCACGATGCGGATGCTGAAGTACGACCTGAACGGAAAATATTTGTACGGCTGGGGCGGACCCGGCGGTCAACTGGGCCAGTTCAATGGCCCGCATTCGCTCACCGTCGATCAGGACGGGAACATGTACACTGCCGAGGTGTTCAACGGCCGAGTGCAGAAGTTCCGCCCGAAGCCCGGCGCCGACCCGTCAAAGCTGATGGGACAGGAGTTGCGCTACGGCGATCCGGGCACACGATAATCCGGAACGTGCGCGGGAGTGTCGAGCGCGCCGTCTTGACACTCCCGCCGCACGCGCGTAACGTGCGCGATCAAGAGGCCTCGATGAGGCTCACCCACCCACTCTGGCGCACACGCCCGCTCGTGCTCGCGATCATGGCTACGATTATCGCGGCCGGGCTGGTGTTGTATTTCCAGTACCGCGCCATCGAGACGCTGGAATCGCAGACCAAAGTCATCGTTCGCCAGCTCAGCGAGCAGGCGGCGACCGAGATCGCCGCCGAGCTGCACCGGGCGCTGGCGGGTCCCGTGATGGACACGATGACCGCCGTCAGTCAGCCCGATCTGCGCGCCGGGCGTTTCGACCTGGTGGCGCAGGAATATACCAAGGCGCTCGCGGCGTATCCGCATGTTGAACGATTCCTGGCATGGAGTAACGGGATCGAGATCAACACGCCGGGCGAAGTATTGTTCTTCGGGCGCGACGGGCGCTTCGCGCGCGACGCGGCGCTCGGCCGCGCGGTCTTCGAGCTCGCCCGCCGACATGCGCCGGCCCAGCACATTTTCATTGCGGCTGAAGGCGTCGGGCCCGAGAAGCGATACCAGGTGTTGCTGCGGGTGTTTTGGAACGACGCCAAGCGCCTCGATTACTTCGCCGTGCTCGGACTGATCGTCGATCCGCAGACGTCGCCGGCACGGTTGTTCGAAACGGCGGGGATCGCGCGGATCAACGCGCTGCTGGCACGCCGCGCCGGCGAGCCGCCGCTGCGCTTACGAGTCACGAACGAGCGCGGTGAGCTCGTGTATGGCAACGCCGACGCCGGCCCGATCAGCGCGCGTCTCGCCTTCCCGATGTTGTTCTATCCGGCCGAAGAAATCCAGGCACGCATGTCCGGCGGCGCGGTGACGAGGCCGTGGCAGATCGAAGTGGGCTCGCCGAAGATGGCCGGCGCGATGTCCGGCGTGAGCCAGAGCTATTGGCCGACGCTCGTGTCGGTGGCGCTGATGCTGGTCGCGCTCGGCCTGACCGTGCAGGCGCATCGCCGATCGGCGGAGCTCGCGGAGATGCAGACCGACTTCGTGGCCCACGTCTCACATCAGCTGAAGACCCCGTTGTCGCTGTTGAGTGCCGCCACCGAAACGCTGCAGCTGGATCGCGTGCGGTCGCCGGAGAAACTCGGCGAGTATCTCGACACGATCCACGCCGAAGCGGCGCGGCTGTCAAACCTCGTCCAGCGCGTGCTCGAGTTTTCGCGCATGCAGCAGGATCGGCGTTATGAGCTCGAGTACGTGGATTTCGGTGCGCTCATTCGCGAGACCGTTGATGCCTTCGCGCGCGGACTGGCGGGCCAGTTCACCTTCCACGTCGACATCGAGGGACCGGGCCCCTACGTGCACGTCGACCCGGCGGCGATCGAACAGGCGCTGGCCAATCTGCTGGACAACGCCGTGAAGTACTCCGACGCCATCAAGGACATCACTGTGCGAGTGCACAGCAATCACACCTTCGCGATCGTCGAGATCGTCGATCGCGGAATCGGCGTTGCGGCTGCCGACCACGATCGCATCTTCGATCGCTTCTATCGCGCGTCGAGTAAGCTGCATCGGCCGGGATTCGGGCTGGGCCTGCCGATCGTGCGCGAGCTGGTCCAGGCCCACGGCGGCCGCGTCGACATGACCAGCGTCCCCGGCGCCGGCAGCACGTTTCGCATTTCACTGCCGCGGGCGAATCCGCCCGTGACCGCATCTTCGCCACAACCCGTTGAATCGCCTGAGGCCGTCTCATGAATCGAGAAGCTGCCGCCACGGATGATCTGCGCCGCGTGTTGGTCATCGAGGACGAACCGCAGTTGCGGTCGATGCTCGCCGACAATCTCGAGTTTGACGGCTACAGCGTCACCGCGGTGGCATCGGGCGAAGAAGGCCTTCGCGCGTTCGCCGACAAGCCCTTTTCGCTGTTGCTGCTCGACGTCATGCTGCCCGGGATCAGCGGCTTCGACGTGTGCCGGACGCTGCGCGCCCAGGGCACGCGCGTGCCGATCATCCTGCTCACCGCCCGCACCCACGAGCGCGATCGCGTCAGGGGCCTCGACCTCGGCGCCGATGACTACGTCAGCAAGCCCTTCGGCGTGCACGAGCTGCTGGCCAGGGTGCGCGCGCAAGTCCGCCGCGACGACTGGCATTCGATGACCGGCGAAGAGTTCTCGTTCGGAGACGTGGTCGTCAGGCTGCAGCAGCGCCTGGTGCTTCGCAAGGGCCGCCGCGTAGCCCTTTCTGCTCGCGAATTCGAGCTGCTGCGCTACCTCTTCGCGCATCGCAATGAGGTCGTCAGCCGCGAGCAGTTGCTGCGCGACGTCTGGGGCTATGGCCAGCTCACGATTACGCGCACCGTCGACAACTACGTCGCCAAGCTGCGGATGCAGCTTGAACCAAAGCCGCACGACCCTCGATATCTGGTCACGGTCCACGGCAGCGGTTACCAACTGCTCATCTGAGCGCGCCTGAGCCGGCGATGGCTCAAAGTTGGCATAGGCCGCGGTGTGCCCTATGTCCTCGTGTTCTTTGGCTCCCTCGGCGTCGACCTCATCCCGATCATGGCCCCGCCCGCGTGGACGGTCATGGCGTTTGCGATCACGAAATATCAGCTGAATCCGTGGATCGCGCTCGCGATTGGCGTCCCGGCCTCGGCCCTGGGCAGATACCTCTTCAGCCTCTACATCCCGAAGTTCTCCGACCGCGTCCTGGCATCCCGGAAGAAGGAGGAGCTCAAGTATGTCGGCAAGAAGCTGCGCGGACATTTATGGGAAACGTGGTTGTTCGTGCTCGGCTACACGCTGTCGCCGCTGTCCACGACCGCGCTCTTCACCGCGGCTGGCATGAGCAAGGTGCCGGTCTGGCACCTCCTGCCGTCGTTCCTCGTTGGCAAGTTCATCAGCGACGCAATGATGGTCAAGGCCGGCCAATATGCGGCCGGCAATCTGAAGGGCATGGTGCACGGCGTCTTCAGCGGCAAGAGCATCATCATCGCGGCCATCACGCTCGTCCTCACCGGCGCGTTTCTGTTCGTGGACTGGCACGCGCTGCTCGTCAAGAAGAGCCTGCACTTCAACTTCAGCATTTTCAAGTAAGACGGACCTAGAATCTGGCATGGACACACGACTCGGATACGCCGCGATCACCGTTGCCGCCGTGGCTGCTCTCGCGGTCACCCTGCCGGCCCAGCGAACCGCTCCGGCCAGTAACCAGGCGGACACGACGACGCGCATCGTCAAGGCCGCGCAGGATGTCGTCGCGGCCGTCGACGGACCGGCCCGCGCGAAACTCGTGTTCCCCTTCGAGAGCCCGCAGAAGACCAACTGGTCGAACCTGCCGAGCGGGATCTACAAGCGTAACAGCCTGAAGATCGGCGATCTGACCGCACCACAGCGTGCGGCGGTGATGAAGCTCCTGTCCGCCGCCCTGAGCGCCGATGGTTACCGGAAGGTCGTCGACATCATGCACGGCGACGAAGTCCTCAAGCGCGGAGGCGGCGGGCGCGGGCCGGCATTCGGCGAAGACGAGTACTACCTCGCCTTCCTCGGCACGCCGTCAGCGGCGACGCCGTGGATGCTGCAGTTCGGCGGCCATCACCTCGCCATCAACCTGACGCTCGCCGGCAGCCAGGCATCAATGACCCCGAGTCTTCCCGCCGCGCAACCCGCGAAGTTCGAGTGGGAAGGACGGACCGTGCGCCCGCTGGGCAGCGAGAACGACAAGGCATTTGCGCTCGTCAACGCGCTCGACGAGAAGCAGAAGGGCCAGGCGATCCTCGGATCGCGCGTCGCCGATCTTGTGCTCGGACCTGGACAGGACGGCAAGACGATCCAGCCGGAAGGCATTCGCGCGTCATCGCTCGCGCCGGCGCAACAGGCCATGCTGTGGGACATCGTCCGCGAGTGGTCGGGCATCATGGCCGACTCATTCGCGGAGCCGCGCCTGGCGGAGATCAAGTCCCATCTGAACGACACGTATTTCGCCTGGAGCGGGCCGACGACGAATGGCAGCGTGATCTACTACCGAATCCAGGGCCCGACGCTGGTCATCGAGTACGCGCCGCAGAAGAGCGTCGATCATATTCACACCATCTACCGCGATCCCACGAATGACTACGGGAAGAAGATTGCGGCGCGGTAGGACGGCCGGTGTCGCGCTTGCGTCGATGATCCTCGTCATCGGCGCATCGTCGCTATCGGCGCATCGACGTGACGAATTGCTGCAGGCGGCGCGGATCGGCGTCGCCGCGGATCGGATCGAGCTCGAAATGTCGCTGACGCCCGGCATCGCGGTGGCGGACGAGGTCATCGGCGCGATCGATCGCGACGGTAATGGCGTGCTGTCCGCGGAAGAACAACGAGACCATGCGGCGCTGGTGATGGCGGCGACCGAGCTCAGAATCGACGGCGAGGTCGTGAACACGGGCGTGGGCACAGCCACCTATCCACTGCTCGATGAGCTGCGCGAGGGAGATCGTTCGATCGAACTTCGATCGACAGTGACAATTCCCCGCCTGTCAGCGGGGAGGCACGAAATCGCGTTCACGAACGGCTACCGGAGAGACATCAGCGTTTATCTGGCAAACGCGCTGAAACCGGATTCCGAGCGGATCCTGATCGCGTCGCAACATCGCGATCCCGCTCAGCACACGCTTGCAATCGATTTCACGATCGATGGCAACCGCTTCGCGTCGTTGCCCGTGTGGCTGTTCGGATCGGGCGCCGCGGCGTGGCTGGTATTCAGGCGCCACACGCTGCCGCGAATCGGCTGAGCTGCGGCGGCTTCACACTTGACCGAGTCTCAGGGGACGCAGCGCTCCTGCAGAGCGTGCGAGCGCGAGCCGTCACGACCGATGCCCTGTAACTGCTCAGCAAACGTCTGCAGAGGCGCGGCGTGGCCACCCCGGCCGACGGCAGGAACCAGGGCGAACAATTCCGCCGCCGCGCTGCCCGCATAACCGACCGGCACGCAGATCGACGGATGATCGAACGGCGCGCGATCGAAGCGGACGCGATCGTCAGTCAGCGCGTTCAGGAACTCGACGATCTGCGATCGCTCCTGGGCATTCAGGCGGATGTTGCCGAAGCCGTTGCTCAAATTGCCGCCGTCCGGCACGTCGCCATTGCGCGCGTAGAATTCCAGGACTTGATCGAGCGTGGCGGCGCCGCCGGTATGAAAGTACGGACCGGTCAGCTCGACGTTTCGCAAACCGGGAGCCTTGAATGCGCCTCTCGCCCGTCCGGCGGGCTGCGCCGGGAACAGCGGCGACCCAAACGCATTGAGCCCGGCCGCGCCGGGATCGTCGTCGATCGCGCTGACGGCGGTCCGGAAAAACCCCAGGGCGCGCGGATCATTTTGATTGGCGGCCGCCGCGGTCGTGATGCCGGCAGCGGTGAGCTCCGGTCCCTGGTGACACTGCGTACACTGCGATCCGCCGGTGCGGAATTCGTTGAGCCCTTGTTGCTGCGCGGCGTTGAGCGCGCTCGTAACGCCGGCGAGAAACCGATCGACGGGTGTATCGTCGCTCACGAGCGTCGATTCGTACTCCTGCACGGCCAGACCAAAGAACAAGCCGAAGTTGTAGGCCATTTGACTGTATTCGCCGGGGCCAGCCGCGTCGCCACTTTCGACAATGGTACGTCCGGCGGCATCAACGACCGCGCGGCTGTTCCAATACGCGGGTTGGAATGCGAGCCGAATCAGCGCGTCGTAATTGAAATCCGGGCGCAGGCCGTTGCCCGATGAGGCCACGACCGCGCTGAACACGCTGTCGTCGAAGGCGACGCGCTGCCGGCCCAGCGGAGCCAGCGCGATCATCTTGCGGCCCAGATCGGGCCACTGACGGCCGTCGAACGACATCTCGACGCCGTTCAGCGGCGGCCCGACGGCCTGCGACGCGAGGCTCGAGCGGTCGATGCGCACGGCCTGGGCGGCGACCCCGCTACCCGAACTGATCAGCACTGTCGCGCGCGCATCGGCTGCGCCAAACGGCGTTCCGGCGTTGAACAGGTCGCTGGCTCGGCCATCCCAGAAATTGCGAACGTTGAACACGGCGTTGATCACGCTCGGCGTGTTGCGTGATGTGACCTGGCGCACCTTGCCGCCGCCAAAGGTGAACAATCCCGTCGACCCATCGGCGCCGACGTCGGTCGCGCCCGAGCCGGAGACGCCGACGAAATGCTGCAGCACGATGCCGGCTGAGCCGACCACCTCGCGGCGATCGCGCGTCACCGCTGACGCGTTGTCAGTCGGATCGGAAAACGCGTGGAACGGAAAATCGCTGATCGCCAGAGTGGTGTTCGCGCGCACCGGCGCGGTTGACGAGATCGGCCCCGCCACTTGATTGGTCAGGCGATGATCGGCGCCGGCGTGGAAGTGACACGTCGCACACGCCGTTTGTCCGTCGCTGCCGACCTGCACATCCCAGAAGAGCGCCTTGCCCAGCACCAGCAACGCCTGCCGATTCGCGACGTAAGGCGCGAGATCCGGTTGCGGAATCGCCAGGCCCTTCAGCGAGGCGATCGGATTACTATTGCCGCCGCCTCGTTGAGCGGCGAGCGCCACCGAAAGCCCAAGCAGCCACGCCGCGCCGCACACCAGCAGGCGCGCGGATGGTTGGTATCTCATGCGTGCTCCGGTCCTCCGCGCGGGCATCGCGTCAGTGTGCCAGCGGACGCTCCGAATGAGTTGTGATATTTCTGCGAGGCTTCCCGGGCGTCAATCGGCCGGCAGCAGGAATCCTGGCGCCTTCACGGTACGAATCGTGACAGGCTAGTTTCGATTCGAGGACACGATGCAAACGCGAACGCTCGGCAGAAACAAATTGGAAGTATCGGCCATCGGATTCGGCTGCATGGGGCTCAGTTTCGGCCTCGGCCAGCCTGTCGACCGGGAGACAGGCGTTCGGCTGATCCGCGACGCCGTTGACCGCGGCGTCACGCTGTTCGACACCGCTGAAGTCTACGGTCCTTTCACCAATGAAGAGCTCGTCGGAGAGGCGCTCGCGCCGCTTCGCGATCGCGTCGTCATTGCGACGAAGTTCGGTTTCAAGATCGAAGGCGGCAAGCAGGCCGGGCTCGACAGCCGCCCCGCGCACATCAGGGAAGTCGCCGATGCATCGCTGAAACGACTGAGGACGGATCGGATCGATCTCTTCTATCAGCATCGCGTCGATCCGGACGTCCCGATCGAGGACGTCGCCGGAGCGGTGAAGGATCTCATCGCGGCCGGCAAGGTGAAGCACTTTGGCCTGTCCGAAGCGGGCGTGCAGACGATACGCCGCGCCAACGCCGTACAGGCGGTGACGGCGCTGCAGAGCGAGTACTCGTTGTGGTGGCGGGAGCCCGAGAAGGAGACGCTGGCGGTGCTCGAGGAGCTGGGCGTCGGCCTCGTCCCCTTCAGTCCGCTCGGCAAGGGCTACCTGACCGGCAAGATCGACGAGACGACCACCTTCGACAGCACGGATTTCCGCAACGTCGTGCCGCGGTTCACGGCGGAGAATCGCAAGGCCAACCTCGCGTTCGTCGAGTGGCTGAAGACATTCGCCGATCGAAAGAAAGCGACCCCTGCGCAGGTCGCGCTCGCCTGGCTGCTCGCGCAGAAGCCGTGGATCGTTCCGATTCCCGGCACCAAGCGGTTGGAGCGCCTCGAAGAGAATCTCAGTGGGGCGTCGGTTCAGCTGAACGCCGATGAGCTGCGCGAGATCGATCGCGCCGCGGCACAGATCGAGGTGCACGGCGCGCGCTATCCGGAACACCTGCAGAAATTGGTCGGGCGCTAGCCGAACATCTGATCCGCATTGCGGACGCGCGTGCGCTTCGGGTACAACGGACGCGCATGACACTCAACCGCATGGGGGCCCTGCTGTTTTGGGCGTCGCTCGCCTTGTCGCCGCAGCTGGCGTCGGCCCAGGGTGATCACCAATACACTTCGCAAGATATCGAGGCCGGCGCGCGCATTTACTCGTCGCAATGCGCCCTCTGTCACGGGGCCAGCGGCGACACGGTCAACGGTGTCAACCTTCGCCTGGGACGTTTTCGTCGTGCGATCACGGACGAGGATCTCGCCGGCGTCGTCACCAATGGGGTCGCCACCGGCGGGATGCCCTCCATCAAGCTCAGCGCGGCCGAGATGACCGCGATCATCGCCTTCATTCGCGCCGGGTTTGATCCGGCCGGCGTGGCAGTGAAAGTCGGCAACGTGGCGCGGGGCCAAAGCCTGTATAGCGGCAAAGGGAAATGCGCCAGCTGCCATCGGATCAACGGTAGCGGGCCGCGCCTGGCGCCCGACTTGAGCGACATCGGCGCAGCGCGCACGCCGAGCGCGCTGCAGCGATCCCTGCTCGAGCCGAGCACGGCGATGTGGCCGATTAACCGGCCGGTGCGGATCGTGACCAAGGACGGGCGCGAGATCAAAGGGCGGCGCCTGAACGAGGACACGTATACCGTGCAACTCCTCGATGATCAGGAACGCCTGATGTCGCTCGACAAGGCCGATCTCAAGACCTACGAGTTGGGCAAGACCTCGCCAATGCCGTCGCTGCTGAAAACTTTTACCGCCGACGAAGTGGCCGATCTGCTCGGCTACCTGCTGTCGTTGAAGGGGACACCATGACCCGCTCGCGTGCGCTGCTCTCGGCGCTGATCGTCGTCGCCGCAGTCGCGTCCTCCTATCCGCTCCTGGCGCAGGTGACGGCAACCCGCATCGCGCGCGCCGCCGCCGAGCCGCAGAACTGGCTGACCTACAACGGCGGCTACAGCAGTCAGCGCTACAGCCCGCTCACCGAGATCAACACGTCGAACGTCGCGAATCTCGAGCTGAAGTGGATGGTGCAGAACCAGGTCTTCGGCGCCTGGCAGTCGAATCCGCTCGTCGTCGACGGCGTGATGTACGTGACCGAGCGTCCCAACGACATCCTCGCTGTCGACGCGCGCACCGGCGCGGTCTACTGGCTCTATCGCTATACGCCCTCCGACAAGGCCCGCGTGTGCTGCGGCGCCAACAACCGCGGCGTCGCGATCCTTGGCGATCTCGTGTTCATGGGCACGCTCGACGCGCACCTCGTCGCCGTCGACGCCAAGACCGGCCGACAGCTCTGGAACACGGAAGTTGGTGACGTCAACAAGGCGTATTCGATCACGATGGCGCCGCTCGTCGTGAAGGACAAGGTGCTGGTGGGCGTTGGCGGCGGCGAGTTTGGCATCCGCGGCTTCATCGCCGCGTATGACGCGAAGACCGGCAAGGAAGCGTGGCGCTTTTACACGATCCCCGGGCCGGGCGAACCAGGTCACGACACCTGGGACGGTGATGACTGGGAGCACGGCGGCGCGCCGGCGTGGATCACCGGCTCGTACGATCCCGATCTCAGCCTCACGTACTGGGGCATCGGCAATCCGGGTCCCGATTGGAACGCGAAGCAGCGGCCCGGCGACAACCTCTATTCCGATTCCGTCGTCGCGCTCGATGCCGACACGGGCAAACTGAAATGGCATTTCCAGTTCACACCCAACGATAACTACGACTACGACGCGGTGCAGGTCCCGGTGCTCGCCGATGTCACGTGGCGCGGCCAGCCGGCCAAGGTGATGATGTGGGCGAACCGCAACGGGTTTTTCTACGTGCTCGATCGCGTCACCGGGCGCTTCCTGTCGGGCACGCCGTTCGTCAAGGTGAACTGGGCCAGCAGTCTCGATGAGCGCGGCCGCCCGAATCAAACGCCGCAGCCGCAGGGGCAACCGACGTATCCTGGCAACCAGGGTGGGACGAACTGGTATCCGCCCTCGTACAGCCCGCGCACGGGATTGTTTTATTTCTCCGCCTGGGACAACTACGGCACCGTCTATCGGAGCGAAGAGGCCGAGTACCAGCCAGGCCGCATTTTCACAGGCGGCGGCTTCACCGTCGTCTCACCGGCGGTGGGCGCGCCGACAGTCGGGATTGGCCGCCGCGGCCCGATCAACAACTGGACTAACGAGGTCGGACACGGTGCGGTGATGGCGATGGATCCGCAAACGGGTGCCGTCAAATGGAAGTTTGAACAGTACGACGTCTCCGACAGCGGCATGCTGACGACGGCATCGGATCTCCTGTTCACGGGCGGGCGCGAGGGTCACGTCCATGCCCTCGACGCGCGCACGGGCAAGGAGCTGTGGCGAGCCAGCCTCGGCGGCCAGATCGTGATGGCGCCGGTCACCTACCAGGTCGACGGCCGGCAATACGTCTCGGTGATCTCCGGCAGCGTGCTGGCGACATTCGCATTGCGGCGCTAGCGATAGGCGATGGCGCGGTCGCCGCTACGGCTTTGCCGTGGTGACCTGTGACGCCAGGACCATCCACGCACCCGTCTCCCGCGTCCACACTTCCAGGACCCAGAGGCCGCCGCTGAAGAAGCGCGCGATCACGAGGTCGCCTCTCGGCGTGTTCTGTTCGCGGGAGCGAGGGACATACGGCTTCGGCGTCTGGGACCGCAGATTGGCGAGGCGTTCGGCTCGGGTCATGAACGACCCGTCCTGCTGCACCGTGGTGAACGCCGGCGCCGTGTATCGCTCCCACTGGGCCGGGTCCACCGCATAAAAGGCGGTGTCGCGGGCCTGCATCGCCGCACGGAGATCCGCAGGCACCTGCGCGCGAGCCGGAGCGGTCGCCCCGAGCGACGCTGCGAATACAAGCGTGAGGATGCGTGCAACAGTTTTGGCCATGAGTGAGTCTGGCACAGGCTCGCGCGGCCTGCGCCTGTTGAGGGTTACAGTGGGCGCAAAGCGCGGCGTTGCCAGCGCCCGATCCGTCGACGCAGCGCCACGTTGTAGGCCAGGTGGTAGCCGATCACGGTCGCGCCCGCGGCAAGCGATTGCGGCACGCCGAACGCGCCGATCATCGCATGCCCTGACAGTCCGGCACTCGCCGCTTCGAATGATCGGTACAAGCCGTAGCCGATGCGGCCGGAGACGATCAGCGTCACCAGCAAGACGAGCCATCGATTCGGCGTGTAATGCAGCGAGCGAACGTTTGGCTCCCAGCGCGTCAGCAGCGACCCGATCACGCCGAGGCCCAAACCAACCGCCATGCCGAGCGCGGCGCCGCCGAGCGCGTGCGGGATCCAGATCGTGGTGAACGCCGCTGATGCCAGAAAGAAGACGGCGGAGAACGCCATCGCGGCGGTCGACATCGCCGCCACCCACGGACGCGCTTCCCGACGCGCCGAGCCGGCCCGATAACGCTGGATGAGCAGCAGCGGCGTCAACGCAATGACGCCGACGGGCAGGAGCAGCAACAGCAGGAATAGCGGCACACCGACCGCGTATGCAAGATGCGGGACGAGGCCTGCCGTGAAGGGCTCGACCCCATTCGCGGCGAGCCTGCGAGCCGCGATATGGCTGAGGCCTTCCGCAACGCAGTCAATCGCAAGCGATTGGTGCGTCCGGAAGGGCTCGAACCTTCGACCCCCGGCTTAGAAGGCCGGTGCTCTATCCACCTGAGCTACGGACGCGTGCGCCCAATGGTAGCAGGTGATCTGGATCATCACGGCTTGAGGGCGGCGATGGCTAGAGTGGGAGTCCACGAGTACCACTGCCATGAGTCCCAATCTCGCCCTCACCAACGCCGGATCGCGCGCGAAGCAGCCCGTTCGGTTGATCGGGCAGAGCCAGGCGATGACGACGCTCCGAGTCGAGATCGATCTGGTGGCGCGCACCGACGCGAAGGTCCTGGTCTGCGGCGAAAGCGGCGTCGGCAAAGAAATCGTCACCCGCGCCATTCATGACAACGGCCCGCGTTCCAAAGGGACGTTCGCGGTCGTCAACTGCGCGGGACTTCCCGAAACGCTCCTCGAGTCGGAGCTGTTCGGACACGTCAAGGGGAGCTTCACCGGCGCCTACCGCGACAAGCCCGGCAAGCTCGAATCAGCCCACATGGGCACGGTGTTTCTCGACGAGATTGGCGAGATGTCCCTGCGAATGCAGGGGCTGCTGCTGCGGTTTCTTGAGACCGGCGAGGTCCAGCGTGTCGGGGCCGATGGCGGTGCGCGCAACGCCGACGTCCGCGTCATCGGCGCAACCAATCGCAACCTGCGCGAGATGATCGCGCAAGGCACTTTCCGCGAAGACCTCTACTACCGTTTGAACGTGGTCCAGATCGTGGTCCCGCCGCTACGCGAGCGCCGCGTCGACATCTCGGAGCTGGTCCGCCACTTCCTCGACGAGTTCGCCGCCGCAAACCGGTCCCCGATGATCGGCGTATCGGCCGAGGCGATGAACGCCCTGGCGGCGTATTCATGGCCCGGCAACGTCCGCGAGCTTGCGAATCTCATCGAGCGGATGGTCGTCGCCGGGCGGCACGACAGGATCGAGCTGGAGGACCTGCCGTCAGAGTTACTGGGGACACACGATGCCGGGCTCCGTCCCCGCCGCGAGCGCCGCCACACCGCTGCCGATGATCTCTACTTGCGGCTGACCGAACAGGGCGAGTCGTTCTGGTCTTCGGTCCGGGCGATGTACATGGCGCGCGACATTACCCGCGCCGACGTCCGCGAGGTGATCAGGCGCGGCCTCGAACGCACTAACGGCAACTACCGGATGCTCGCCGAGCTCTTCAACATGAAACCGGCCCAGTACCGAAGCTTCTTGAGCTTCTTGAAGAAGCACGACTGCCTGCTTCCATTCAGAGAGTATCGATAGCGAGTCTCAATCCTCAGCGCGCTTCGACGAACACTTTGAGCCGCCGCAACCTGTCGTCCCAATCCTTCGCAATCAGCTGCAGATAGCGGCGAGCTTCGGCGAGGCCGTCCTGTTCCAGCTGCCACACGGTCTCGCGGCCGCGCCGGCCGCTTCGGGCCAGGCCGGCATCGCTCATGACGCGCAGGTGTTTTGAAATCGCCTGGCGCGAGATGTCGAAGCCATCGGCGAGGCTCGCGATCGACAGCGGGCCGCCGTCGCTCATCCGCGCGATCAGGCGAAGACGCGTTTCGTCCCCGAGCGCGGCGAAAATCGCCGCCGGCGCGCCGACGCCAGGAGCCCTATGACGTTTTCTCAACATACTTCTGGATGAGCTCCACCTGCTTCGCCCATCCCCCTTCGTTCGCCGTGAATGCCGCGGCGCGGCGCCCGATCGGAATCTTGTCGAAGCCGGATTCAGTGACCTTCAGCCGCACGCCTTCGGGCAGCTCCTGCAACGTGAATTCCACCCGCGTCATGGGCTCCCTGGAGTAATCAACCTTCGGATCCACGCCGAACGGATGCCAGCGGAACGAAAACAACGTCTTCGGTTCGATGCGGTCAACCACGATCTCGAACTTCATGCCCTCGTACGGTTTCTGCATTTTCGCGACCTCGGGATCAACCGTGGTCGGCGTGATGCGTCCGCTGATCGGCGTGCCGGCCTTGAACGAGCCGTCCAGCCTGACGCCGAACCACTGGCCGAACTCGCTGGCGTCGGTCAGCGCCTGCCACACCCGCGACAGCGACGCGCGGAGCAGCACTTCCTTCTCGATCCGGTCCGAAACGGCTGTGCTCATGTGCAACCTCATGGTTGCCAGTCTAGATCCGCGCGGCGGTCACGTGCAACCTCATGGTTGCGCGACAATCCGGCAGTGCTATCGTTCCGGGTGATGGCCACGGTTCGGATCGCCCTCGCCAACCTTCCGTATCCGGAGAATCGTGACGACTCGGTCGACCGGGTCATTGCCGCCATCGGCGATGCCTCCGTCACCGGCGCCGCGATTGTGTGCTTTCCGGAATGCTACGTGCCGGGTTACCGGACGGCGTCACGCCAGGTCGAGGAACCGGATGCCGCGTTTCTCGAGCGCGCGTGGGCGGCGATTGCAACGGCCGCGGGACGATCGCAGATCACCGTCGTGCTGGGCACCGAGCGCGTGGTCGATCGAGGCGTGCTGATCAGCGCGCTCGTCATCCACGCCGATGGCACGATCGCCGGATTCCAGGACAAGCGCCAAATCGATCCATCCGAAGAAACCGTCTACGTCATCGGCGACGGCAACCGCGTGTTCCGGTCGGGCCCCCTGACGTTCGGCATCGCGATCTGCCATGAGGGCTGGCGGTATCCGGAAACGGTGCGCTGGGCAACGAAACGCGGCGCGCAGGTCGTGTTTCATCCGCACTTTCACGAAGCCGAACCCGGCGGCTATCGGCCACACACGTTCGCGGATCCTGCCAACACCTTCCACGAAAAGGCCGCGCTTTGCCGCGCCGCCGAGAACACCTGTTTTTTCGCGATGGTGAATTACGCGAGCGAAGGATCGCCGACGACGTCGGCCGTCGTCAGTCCGGATGGAACGGTCCTCGTCTACCAGCCGTACGGAAAGGCAGGACTGCTGATCGCGGATATCGACCTGGATGAGGCCACGCGTTTGCTGGCAACGCGCTGCAAGGAATACTAGTGGAGCCTGCCACTAGTGGCGGCTTTTTTCGAGCGCCATCTTGCGCGACACCGACAGTAGATCGCGCAAGGCGTCTTCGGTGACTGCCGACAGGCGCACGAGTACGAGCGGGTACTTCGCGTAGTAGTCGGTCACGTAGTAGGTGTCGGGCGCATCCTCGAGCAGCAGTTCGCGATCGTCGAGCTCGCAGCGAACGACGAGCGTATCGGCTTCGGCTGATTCATCGGTCGCGATACCGGCCATGAACGATCCACCGGCCTTCAGAATCTCCGAGCCGTCGTACCTGATCGAGGCTTCGACATCCGGCATCGCCAGGCCGATCTTCTTCACCGCTGCAAAGATGTCGCGCTGCGCCAGGCTAGGCTCCCTCGGATGAGCCGGATGTCGCGAGAATTTCGGACCTCAATTGATACCACCCAGGCGCCAGCATGGTCGCAAAGCCCTCCTTCACGAGCGCGCGATTGCCGCGGCCCGCTTCGGGGCGTGACAGGCCAGTCACGCGTGCCAGCTCACCCGGAATCGTCAGGCATGCGTTCGTGAGGAAACATCTGGCGATTTCCTTCACGGCCGCATCGCGCGTGACGCGCCTGGTCAATGCATCCGGGAAGCGCGAGATGCCGAGCGTCCAGATGTAGGTGAACTTCGGCTCGTAGTAGACGCCTTCGGGGATGACCAGCATCGCCGCCTGCAGCTCGTCGAGCGCGCGCGTGAACGACACCCGATCCTTCACGCCCGAATCGACCCTTAGATCCGCCGTCGCCATCTCCCACTCTCTGCGAAGTACTTTCAGGATCTTCTGCGCGTTGCCGCTCAGGCGTGATTTCTCTTCCGACCGCCGCATGCCCCAGATCGCGTTGAAGCAGGGAATCATCCGCGGCGCGATGAACATCGTTTTGCCGCGTGCCAGCTTGGCGTAATACACGTTGGCCCTGCGGATCAGTTCGTCCTTGAGGAGCCACGTCGCAGACGCCTCTTCATCCTTCTGAACATTGCGAGGCATCACCGCGTCGCGGCGTCCGCACACCGCGACATACAACGAGGCGCCGGGCCGGCGTGAATCGGTGAGGCACGCGGCAAATCCGACCTGGTCGATGAACCGCTCAGCCTCGAGCGCATTCGACACCTGCCGGGCGCCTTCGCGCCGCCAGCGTAGGTCGCGAAAGTCTTCAATTTCAGCGGGGATTTCAGGACGGGATCGCACCGGGACTGATCGTACGCGATCACGACGATCGAATCGAACGGGCCGCACTCGACGGAGCGCGGCCCGTCAGCCGTTCAGTGACGCGTGCCTGGCGCGGGGAACTTCGCCGGGAACTGCTTGATGATGCCGTCGCTCAGGGCGTCGGACATCGCCAGGATGTGGTCGTAGACTGCGTCGAACGCTTTGACGTCGGCGTCCCAGTTCTTGGTCAGGCGGGCGACGACTTCATCCGTGGTTGTGGCCAGGTGGCGGTTCATCATGTCCGCCAGCGTGGCGCGCGGCCAGTTCGGATTCGCCTTCGACAGAAAGTCCGCGATGTCTCCGGCGTTCGTCTTCCACTTCGCATCAGCCTGCTGTTGGCCCGCCTTGTCACCGGCCTTTGCTGCCGTGATGAGATCGACTGCGATAGTGATGTGCTCCTTCAGGAGTGTCGTGAGCTTCTCTCCGGCGGCTTTGCCATAGAACCCCGCGACCGCTGCCCCGATGTCTTCCTGGTTCTTCAGCAGCCGCGCGGCCGCGGCCTGCGCATCAGGCTGATCGCCGACGGCGGCGACGATGTAATCGCGCGTCCAGACAACGTGATCGGTCCACAACTTTCGCATGTCCTGCCTCAGCGCCGTCGCGGCTGATGCAGCACTGCCGGCATGTGACTGCTCATGCGGTGCGGCTACCGCCGCACCCGCGCCACACACACTCACCGCCAACGCCACAATCAAGTGCTTCATTGCTCTTTCTCCTCTATTCCGTGTGACCTGGATGGCGCAAACCTGGTAAATGCAAACGCGCAGCCATCCGGCCTCTTCAGATCAATAGAGGCGGTGGCCGGCGAAAAGGTGACAGAAGAGCGCGGCAGGCTACAATGCGCGCCAATGTCGGCTGCCGTAAATCGTTGGCGCATCCCCATCGGCGCCGTTGCCGTCCACATCTGCATCGGCTCGGTTTACGCCTGGAGCACGTTCAATCGCCCAATCCAGGCGCTCTTCCCCGAGCAGCCGTGGTGGTTTTCGCCGCCCTATACGACGTTTACCACCGCGCTCGTGCTGCTGGGACTCTCCGCAGCATTCGGCGGGCCGTGGGTCGAGCGGCGCGGGCCGCGCGTCGCCGCGACGGCCGCCGCATTGTTCTTCGGCACGGGCCTCATCATCGGCGGCTTCGGCCTGTCGATCGGGCAGCCGGCGATCGTCTTCCTCGGCATGGGTGTGATCAGCGGCATCGGCTGCGGCCTCGGCTACATCTGCCCCGTCAGCACGCTCGTGAAGTGGTTTCCCGATCGGCGCGGGATGGCGACGGGCATGGCGATCATGGGTTTTGGCGGCGGCGCGTTCCTCGCCGGCTACCTGAACGTGTTCCTGATGGACCGTATGGGCGTCGCCAACACCGTGATGTCGCTGGGCGTCGCGTATCTCGCGATCATGGTGATCGGCTCGCGGCTGCTCGAGCGTCCACCGGCAGGGTGGAAACCCGAAGGATGGGTCCAGCCGGTCGTGAAGAACGCGATGATCGCCGATCGGAGCGTCACGCGGAACCAGGCGATCCGGACCGTCCAGTTCTATCTACTGTGGGGCATCCTCTTCATCAACGTCACCGCGGGCATCGGCATCCTCGCGCAAGCCTCGCCGATGATGCAGGACATGTTTCACCGCACGCCGCTCGAGGCGGCGGCAGTCGTGTCGCTGATCAGCATCTTCAATGCAACCGGCCGCTTCGTATGGGCCTCGGCATCCGATTACGTCGGACGCCGCAACACCTACTCGATCTTCTTCGTGGCGCAGTTCATCATCTTCCTGCTGATACCCGGTCTCGCGTCGAGCGGCAACTGGATCGTCTTCGAGGCGGCACTCTTCACCGTATTCACGATGTACGGCGGCGGCTTCGCGACGATTCCAGCATTTCTCGCCGACATCTTCGGGCCTGAGAACGTCGGCGCGATTCACGGCGCGCTGTTGACGGCGTGGAGCTGCGCTGCGGTTGCGGGGCCCGTGATCATCACCGAGCTTTCCAATCGCGCGAAGGCCGCGCTCCCGCCCGGCGGCGATCGCGTGCACATCTACGACACGCCGCTGCAGGTGCTCGCGGGACTTCTTGCGGCCGGCTTCCTTTTGACGCTCCTCGTGCGTCCGCTGGGACACCGCGAGCAATCCGCTGTAATCGTGGCTGGCCAGCCACTAAAAGATTGACCAATACCCGGCCCAGTGCTACTTTCGGCGCCGTTACAGCTTCCTGCGTTCTATCGTCCCCGTTTCTGGAGGAATCGATGCGCAAGACCCTTGTCTTCTCTCTGTTGTTAGGCGCGATGGTGTTGATGGCTCCTTTGGCCGCTCGGGCTCAAGGCAGCATTGCTGGATCAGTGAAAGACACGAGCGGCGCCGTACTCCCGGGCGTCGTCGTTGAAGCGTCAAGCGATGCGTTGATCGAAAAGACGCGCTCCGCGGTCACCGACAGCTCAGGCAACTACCGCATCATCGACCTGCCGCCGGGAACCTACACCGCGACGTTCACGCTCACGGGTTTCAAGACGATTCGCCGCGAAGGCATCGTGATTCAAGGTACTTTCGCTGCGCCGGTCAGCGAGCAGCTGCAAGTCGGCACGCTCGAAGAAACCATCACGGTCTCCGGCACTCCGACCGTGGACGTCAGCAACAACACCGCGCAGTTCGTCGTCGATCGCGACCTGCTGGACGCGATCCCGGTGCCGATTCGCAACACACCGTCGCGGGCGCTGCTGCTGCCCGGCACCACGGTGACGCCATTCGTCCTCGGCCAGTACACGATGGCCGTGCACGGATCGAGCAGCGCCGACACGGTCATCGCCATTGACGGCATGCGCGTCAACAACCTGTGCGGCAGCGGCCAGTACAGCGGCTTCTACATGAACGACGCCGCGATCGAAGAGGTCACGTTCACGACCGGCGCCGAGTCCGCCGAGATGCAGAGCGGCGGCATGCGCATCAACAGCACGCCGAAGGATGGCGGCAACAGGTTCTCGGGAACCTTCTTCGCGTATGGGGCCGGCAGCGGCCTGCAGGCGGACAACCGTTCCGACGCGATGAAGAGCGGTCCAACAGCCATCCCGCAGCCCGGCATCGCCTACACGTGGCAGATCAATCCGTCGTTCGGCGGACCGATCAAGAAGGACAAGCTGTGGTTCTATTTCACCTATAAGTACGAGGACTTCAAGACCTACGTGCCGAGCTCGTCGTTCTCTGACGGCAGCCGCGCCTTCCGGCAGTCCCAGGGCAACTACAGCGCCGTCGGCCGTCTGACGTACCAGGCGTCGAGCAAAGACAAGATCCGTTTCTATCTCGATCGTCAATTCAACGGTGAGGACTACAACGGGTTCAATACGCTGCCGACGACATCGCCCGAGGCGTCCACGGACGCGTTCGGCCTCGGCTGGGTGCCGCAGGTCAAGTGGACGCAGACGACCACCAACAAGCTGCTCCTCGAAGCCGGCCTGTCGTACTACACGCAGGACTACGAGCAGAGTTGCCGGGAAACAGTCGGCCCCCGCGATCTACCGCGGCTCGAACAGACCACCAACCGCCTGACGGTGGCGTGCGGCAGCACGATTCCGCCGTACACCAGCTGGACCAAGTCGTACAGTGGCAGCGCATCGGCGAGCTACGTCACCGGCTCTCACGCGATGAAGGCGGGCATGACGACGCAGTGGGGCACGAACTCGCGCACGTTCTCATCCAACGCGCAGATCAACACGCTGGTGTTCAACAACGGCCTTCTCGGCGTGCCGCCCACCGCGACCAGCCCGATTCCGTGCCTGGCACTGCCGTGCCCACTCGCTGTGATCGCCACGAACGGCCCGGCAAGTGCGGAGCAGAAAGTCAACAGCGACCTCGGCTTCTTCGTGCAGGACACCTGGACCCTCAACAAATTGACGCTGAACATCGGCGGCCGCTTCGATCACTTCAACGCTCAGGTGCCGGCACAGTCTTCGGCCGCGCCGATATGGCCGGCCGTTACTCCAGCCGGACCGGCGACGGCGCCGCGTGACTTCGCGGCGATTCCGAACGTTCCAAACTGGAATGACTGGGCAGTGCGTTTCGCCGGTGCCTACGATCTGTTCGGCAACGGCAAGACCGCGATCAAGGCGAACGCCAGCAAATACATCGCGGCGGCCGCCGCCGGTTATGCGCAGAACTTCAACCCGTTGAGCTACTGCGCAGGCCCGACCTGCGGCGGTTCGACGCGCGGCTGGATTGACTTCGACGGCAACAAGTCGATCTTCGACGCGGCCGGCAACATCCAGTTCAATGAGGTGTTTGGCGGCACCTCTAACTTCGGACAGGTTACCAACCGGCCCGATCCGGATCTGAAGCGCGGCTACAACTGGGAATACAGCGCGATGGTCCAGCACCAGCTGATGGAGCGCGTCTCGGTCAGCGTCGGCTACTTCCGGCGCCAGTTCTACAACCTCGACGTCACCGACAACCTGAACCTCGCGGTCAGCGAATGGAGCCCGTTCGGTATCACGACGCCGACCGATCCGCGCTTACCGGCGTCGGGGGACCCAATCACGATGTACACCCTGAACGCGAACAAGGTTGGCGTCGCGACCGACAACCTGCGCACGTTCTCGAGCATCAACGCCACGGAATATGACGGGATCGAAGTCAGCGCCAACCTGCGCAAGAACAAGCTGTTATTGTTCGGCGGCTTCACGACCGATCGCCGGGCGACAACCACGTGCGACGAGCGCGACAACCCGAACAGCGCACGGTTCTGCGACGCGACGCCGCCGTTCCGCACGACCGTGAAGCTGTCGGCGGCGTACCAGCTGCCCTGGGACTTCCAGTTGAGCGGCTCGTACATCGGCACGCCCGGACCGAGCGTGGCGGCCAACTACACCGTCACCGCCGCCATCGCCGGGCGCCCGATCATCGGCAGCACCGGCGGCGCGACGACGATTGCCGTCAACCTGATTGAGTCGAACACGGTGTTTCTCGACTACAAGAACCAGTTCGACCTGCGTCTCGCCAAGAACTTCCGCTTCGGCAGCAAGCGCGTGCAGGGCTTCGCCGACATCTTCAACGTGCTGAACGCCGGCACGGTGACTCGCGTCAACGAGACCTATGCCGCGTCCGGCACCAACGCGTGGCTGACACCAACGGCTCTGATGGAAGCGCGCTATCTGCGCTTCGGAGTGCAGATGAGTTTCTAAGCAGGCCAATAGGCGAATAGGCGAACAGGGGGCCGGTTCCTTCGGGGACCGGCCCTTTGTCTATTCGGAGCGCAGCGTTACGGCAGGATCGACCCGAGAAGCGCGCCACGCGGGCAGCCAGCTCGCCGCCATTGCGACACCAACCAGCACGATCACCACGGCCCCATACGACAGCGGATCGAGCGGCGAGATTCCAAACAGCAACGTCGTCAGACCCCGGCTGGCCATGGCCGCAACGGCCAATCCAATCACGACGCCGCCCATCGACAGCAGGACTCCTTCTTTCAAGACCATCGCAAGAATGCGCTGTCGCGATGCGCCGAGCGCGCTGCGCACGCCGATCTCGCGGAGGCGATCGTTGACGCCGCCGGCGACGACCCCGTAGATCCCGATCGCCGTCAGCAACAGGGACGTCAGTCCGAATGCTTCGAACAGGACCATCGCGAAACGCCGCGGACCCGCCGTGGCTTCCACCCAGCGTGACATCGGCGCGACGCGGACAATCGGCTGGTCCTTGTCCACCGACCAGATCGCCGACCGGATTGCTGGGGCCAGCGCGGCCGCGCCGCCGTTTGCCTTGACGACGAACCATCGGGTGTTATCCGGGAAGTGCCACTGCTCCGCCGTCACATACGCGGCATTGAACAGATCGGATTCCAGGGACGTCTGTTTGACGTCGCCGACGACGCCGACGATCGTGAACCACGGACGATTGGTGGGCCCGATGTGAACGCGCTGCCCGATCGGATCCGCGCTCGGAAACCGCGCCGCCGCAAACGACTCGCTGATCACCACCGCCAGCGGACTGCCCTCGCGATCCTGGTCGGAGAGCAGTCGGCCACGGCGGAGCGGAACCCGCATCGTGTCGAAGTAGCCAGGGGAGACCGCATACCGGAACGCGGCACCGTCGGTGGCCATCCGCTGGGCGCTACTCGACTCGAATTGCAGCCCATAGATGTCGGAGTCGCCGCTCAGCGGGAGTTGCGTGGTCACCGCCGCCGCCACCACGCCCGGCACCCGCCTCACCTCGTCGAGCGCCTGCTGAAAGAACCGGTGGGTCGCGGCCGGATCGGAAAAGCGCGGCCCGGCCACCTGCACCTGCATGGTGAGAAGGTTGCGATCGTCAAATCCAGGTGAGATGGCAAACAAGTGCTGCAAGCTGCGGAACAAGAGCCCGGCGCCAACCAGCAGCACCAACGCGAACGCGATCTCGGCGATCACCAGCGAACGACGCGTCCGGTGATGCGAGGAGGCGGCCTGCCAGGCCCCTTGCGGAACCCCGCCCTTGAAGTCGGCATTCGAGAACACGGGGGCAAACCCAACCAGCAAGCCGGCGGCTGCTGTCATAGCCAACGCAATCGAAAACACCGGCGCATCGAGCGCGGCACCCACCTGAGGCAGGACGTCCGGGCCGAAGACCACCAGGCCGCGAAGGCACGCCTGGCCAATCAGGATGGCGCCGCCCCAGCCCAGGGCCGTCAGGACCAATGTCTCCGTGAGGAGCTGTCGTATCAGCCGCCACCTACCCGCACCGAGGGCGGCTCGCATGGCGAACTCGGCCCGACGCTGCGCGTTGCGGGCCAGGAGCAGGTTGCTGACGTTGACGCACGCAATCAGCAAGAGCAATCCGGCTGCCGCAGCAACGGCCAGCATCACCGGCTTTGCTTCCCTGGTGAGCGCGTTGTGCAGCGGATCCACCACCGCGCCTTGCCGCATCGACGCCCAGACTGGCCGCGTGAAACGGGGGATTGGGTCGCGCGCAATCTGCTGGAGCTCGGCCAGCGCGGCGGTCTCGGTGGCACCATCGCGCAGCCGGCCAAACATCCGTAAATGATGCCCCCACTCTCGACCCTGGATGCTCGGCAAGGTCCGGTCGTACTGGATCGCGCGCCATACGTCTGCCAGCGGCATCAACCGATGTTCGAAGCTCGCCGGCATCACGCCAATCACGCCGTACGCGTAGCCGTCGAGCGTGACCGGCTTTCCGACAATCTGCGGATCGGCGTCGAATCGGCGGCGCCAGATCCGATCGCTGAGAATCACGACCGGCGGCGCGCTGGGGACGTCCTCCGCGGCGGTGAAGCCGCGTCCGATTCGCGGTAACACGCCGAACACGCGGAAGTAGTCGGCACTGACGCTCTGTCCCTCGAGCCGCTCGGGCGTGAAGCCGCCCGAGAGCGTCGGCTGCCAGGAGCGCGAGACCGCCATGGACTCGAATGTGACGCTCCGCTCCCGTAATTCGAGAAAGTTCCCAAACGCGATTTCGGCTCGCGTTCGATCGTCGTTCTGATCCCAGATGGTCTGGATGCGGTCGGCGTGCGGGAACGGCAACGTGCGAACGAACACCGGCAGTGCGACGCTGACAATGGCCGTGGCGGATCCAATGCCGATGGCGAGCGTGGCAATCGTCACGATGCTGAAGCCGGGATTGCGCCACAATCGGCGCAGGCCATATCGAAGGTCGGCGAAGATGGTTTCGACGAGGTGCTCCCAGCCCGATGCGCGGACCTCTTCGCGCATCGCGAGCGGGTTGCCGGCGCGAAGTCGCGCGAGTCTCGCGGCCTCTTCCGGTGTCAATCCGTTGCGCTCGAGCTCGGCCGCCGACTCATCGAGGAATTGCCGGAGTTCCTCGTCGACCTCACGATCGGCGGCGCGGCCGCCGATCAACGCGCGAACGCCGTGACTGAGCTGGCGCCAGAGCGACATGAGCTTTACCCGTCGGCTTTGAGGAGGCGCGCGATCGCGGCGACGCGACGCGTCCAGTCGGTAGTCTCCACTTCGAGCTGCTTTCGGCCCGCCCTCGTCAGCGTGTAGATGCGGGCGCGGCGCGAGTTAGCGGTCTCGGTCCACTCGGCGTCGAGCCACCCTGCCCGCTCGAGGCGTTGTAACGCCACCAGCAGGGATCCAGGATTCACCTTGAAGACGCCCTGCGACAGTTGCTCCACCCGGCGGGCAATCCCGAAGCCGTGCATCGGCTCGAGGCTGAGCGTCTTCAGGATCAGCATGTCGAGCGTCCCCTGAATCACGTCGGTGTTTGGCTTCTCCATCGCGATCGCGACATGGTGCCCGTACTCATCTTGATTGTCAAGATGTGTCAATCAAGTGTACGGCTCAGGTTACGATGGGCCGTGGTGCAGGCGCCCGTCGAACCGATGCTCGCCAAGCTGGTGGACGCCATTCCGACGACCGCCGGCCTGCTGTTCGAGCCCAAGTGGGACGGGTTTCGATCGATCGTATTTCGCTCGACAGACGACGTTTACATCCAGAGCCGCGATCTGAAGCCGCTCGATCGATATTTTCCGGAGTTGCACCAGGCCCTGCTCGAGCGGCTGCCTCCCGGTTGCGTGATCGATGGCGAGATCGTGATCGCCACGGATCGCGGTCTGGACTTCGACGCGCTGCAGCTGCGGCTGCATCCGGCGGCATCGCGCGTGGCCAAGCTGGCAAAGGAAATGCCGTCTTCGTTCGTCGGATTCGACCTGCTCGCGGTCGGCGGCGCGTCGATCATGGATCGTCCCCAGGGCGAACGCCGGGCATCGCTCGAGAAGCTGCTGGCGGAGGTGACGCCGCCCGTCTATCTGACCCCGATGACCCGTGATCGAAAGGTCGCGGCCGAGTGGCTGCAGCGCTTCGAGGGCGCGGGACTCGACGGCGTGATCGCGAAGGCGGAAGACGCAACGTATCAGCCCGGCAAGCGCGCGATGTTCAAGATCAAGCATGCCCGCACCGCCGATTGCGTGGTCTCGGGCTTTCGCTGGCACAAGAAGGCCCCCGGCATCATCGGCTCGCTGCTGCTCGGCCTGTTCGACGATCAGGGACGGCTTCATCACGTCGGTGTCACATCTTCTTTCACGATGGAGAAACGCAAACAGCTCGTTGACGAGCTCGAGCCGCTGCGAACAGACGCGATGGCTTCGCATCCTTGGCGTGAATGGGTTGAAGCCAGCCTTCGCGAAGACGCTTCGGCTAGGCAGGCTCCTACCACCACGCCGGAGGAAATGGCCAGGGTCGGGCAGCGCATGCCGGGCGGCCACAGCCGATGGAGCGCCGGCAAGGACCTGTCGTGGGAGCCGCTTCGCATCGAGCGCGTGTGCGAAGTGAAGTACGACCACATGCAGGGCGACCGCTTCCGTCATGCCGCAACGTTCTTACGCTGGCGTGACGACAAGGCGCCGAACGACTGCACCTACGATCAGCTCGAAGTCACTCCGGCGTACGAGCTCGCTTCGGTCTTCGGTGCCAATCGTCAGGATTCGCGTTAGCCCAGGGATTCGGGATCGGCGGCAGCGCCGGCTGTTCCGGACGCAGTTCCTCGGGTACGTGCTGCAAGTTGATGCGGATTCGCCACCAGGTTGACGATCGCCCGCGCATGGAATCGGTCAGGATATCCGCCGGCTGCAGGTGCTCGACGACCTTCGGATTCTGTGCCTTCCACCCTTCCAGCGACTCGAGCGCCTCGTCCTTTTTTGTCGAGTGCGTGATGACGATCAGCGGATGCTTGGAGACGCGCCTCCCCTTCTTCTGACCACGCTCGCCCTCAGAGCCTGCCTCGCCGGAGCCTTCGCGAAGGCGGGCCCGCGACGGCTGCACGCGCGTCGGTTCGCCGGGCATTTTCTTGTATTGCGGCGGCCACGGCGCGTCGCCCTGCCCTTCCTTCTCCTGTTTCGCCGAGAGTTCGAGCAGCTTCTCGAGCGAGCACGGGTGGCTGTCGATCCCGGCATGACGATCACCGTTCGACTTGAACCAGGCCGGCATGGTCTTCATCGTGAAATCGGCAGGATCGCAGGCATCGATCTCGTCCCAGGTGAGCGGCGTTGAGACCCGCGCATCGGGACGCGGCCGCACCGAAAACGCCGAGCACACGGTGCGATCCTTCGCGTTCTGGTTGTAGTCGATGAAGACGCCGTGGCGCTCTTCCTTCCACCACTTGCTCGTCGCGATCGCGGGTGCGCGGCGCTCCACCTCGCGCGCCAGCGCCACCGCGGCGCGGCGGACCTCGTTGAAGTTCCACCGTTGATGAATGCGGACGTTGACGTGGATTCCCCTTGATCCTGACGTCTTGGGCCAGCCAATCAGCCCGAGGTCATCGAGCGCGCCACGCACCACCTTCGCGACCTCCTGCACCTGCCGCCACTCGACACCCGGCACCGGGTCGAGATCGACGCGTAGTTCGTCGGGGTGATCGAGCTCCTCGGCGCGGACGGGATGCGGATGCAGCTCGATGCAAGCCAGGTTCGCCATCCATGCGAGCGCGGCGGCATCGCGGGGCACGATCTCTTCAGCGGTACGGCCGGATGGGAACTTCAACGCGACCACCTCGATCCAGTCGGGCCGCGAATCCGGCGCGCGCTTCTGGTAGAAGAACTCCTCGCCCAGTCCGTTCGGATACCGCACCAGGACGTTCGGACGGCCGCCGGCGCCGCCGAGCGCGCCCTCGGCGACGGCAAGGTAATAGTTCACGAGATCGAGCTTGGTGTAGCCGGCCTCCGGGAACAGGACCTTGCGCGGATTCGAGATCGCGACCTCTCGGCCGTTGACGGTCAGCAGTTCTTTGTCAGGCTTCGAGGCCATTACACGGGCTGGCGCGGCTTCGCCCCATGCGGACCGCCGCGGAGATACTGCGCGGGCCAGGTGATCTCCTGCCCGAGCTCGCGCGCCGCACGAAGGGGAAAATACGGATCGCGCAGCAATTCGCGCGCAATCAGGACCGCATCGGCCTGGCCGGACCCGACGATGTGCTCGGCCTGGGCCGCGGACGTGATCATGCCGACGGCCCCAGTCAAAATCCCCGCGTCCTTGCGAATACGCTCGGCAAACTGTGTCTGGTAGCCGGCGCCAAGCGGAATCTTCGCGGTCGCGACGTTGCCGCCTGAAGAGCAGTCGATCAAATCGACGCCAAGCATCTTCAGTTGTCGCGAGAGTTCGATCGACTGTTCGATGTCCCAGCCTCCGCTGACCCAATCGGTCGAGGAAATGCGAGTGAACAATGGCGAGGCGTCGGGCCACACCTTGCGAATCGCCGCGGCAACTTCGCGAACGATTCGAGTCCGGTTCTCAAACGACCCTCCGTACTCATCGGTGCGCTGATTGCTCAGCGGCGACAGGAACTCGTGCAATAGATATCCGTGCGCGGCGTGGATCTCGAGGACACGAAAACCAGCGGCACCTGCTCGCGCCGCGGCGGCGGCAAACGCCGCGGTCGTCTCGTCGATGTCCTGCTTCGACATCTCGCGCGGTTGCGGGTAGTTATCCGCAAAGGCGACCGCGGTCGGCGCGAGCACGTTCGTCCATCCACCGTCGGCCTCACTGACCGCGCCGTTGCCGCTCCACGGCCGATAGGTGCTCGCCTTGCGGCCCGCGTGCGCCAACTGCATGCCGGCGACGCTGCCCTGCGCGTGCACGAAGCGGGCGATGCGCTCGAGCATGTGGACATGATCATCCTTCCAGATGCCGAGATCTTCAGGACTGATCCGGCCCTCCGGCGTGACGGCCGTCGCCTCCGTGAATACCAGTGCCGCGCCGCCGACCGCGCGGCTACCAAGGTGAACGAAGTGCCAATCATTCGCGAAGCCGTCCGTGCTCGAGTACTCGCACATCGGCGATACGAACACCCGGTTGGAGAACGTGACGCCGCGGATCGGCAGCGGCTCGAACAAGTGAGACATGCCAGGAATGTTAATCGGTGGGTCGTATTGTCGGTGGCCTAGAATATCTTTCGATAGTCCGCGTAGTGCACGGGAACGGCCACGACCAGGCTCTTCTTCTGCTCGACGGCGCGCTTGACCGCTGACGCCATCTCGTCAGGATTTGACGTTCGAACCCCCTGGACGCCGCATGCCTCTGCCATCTTGACGTTGTCGATCGGACAAAAGTCCATGCGGTACGGCTCGAGCTTGCGATTTTCCTGTGCGAGCTTGATGAGCGAGTAGCTGTGGTCCTCGAGCACCACCGTGATGAACGGGGCGCCGACGCGCTCTGCGGTTTCGAGCTCCTGGGCATTCATCGAAAAACCGCCGTCGCCGACCGCGGCCAGGACCGGCACATCGGGCCGCGCCAGCTTCGCGCCGATAGCCGCGCTCAACCCGTACGCCATCCCCGATAGTCCGTTTGACATCCAGAACGTTTCGGGATGCCGGCTGGGCCAGTACTGTCCGAACAGGTATTTGTGCGACCCCACGTCCGTCGTGACAATCGTCTCGCTCGGCACGGCATCCGCGAGACTGCGAATGATGTCGCCTGGCCACATTGCGCCCGGCGCGCCGGCGCTGCCCCGCAACATGTCGATGCGCTTCTGCTGGAATTCGGCAAACGGACGATTCCATACACGCGGCGGCCGCCCCGCCAACAACTCCTCGAGAAGCGGCACGTGATTGACGAGCGGCGTGTCGCTCGGTATGACGTCCGTCGCGTTGCGCGCTTCGAGCACCCACTGGATCTCGAGCTCGGCATGCCACGTCTTGTCGATCTCGACCGGATCGAGCCCGAAGCCGATCAGTAGATCGGCGCGGTTCAGGGCATCGACGAGAACACCGTCGGCGGCCATGCCGCTGATCACGCCGACGAAGTTCGGGCTGGTCTCGTCGAGCAGGCCCTTTACCTTCGGTGTCACGGCAAACGGCAGCTGCCAGTCATCCAGCCAGCGGCGAAGCGACCGGGCGCGCCCGGGCTCGACGCCGAGGCCGACGAGCACCAGCGGGCGTTCGGCCACCGCGCATCGCGCGCGCAGATCTGCCGCGCGCGCCGCCGGGTTGGCCATCGGCCGGGTCGGCGGCCCTTCCCGGTACTTGGGCCCGATCATCAGGAGCGGCTTCACGGCTTCGCGCGCGGAGAGCGTCAAATACGAGACGCCGTACGGGCGGTCGATACACCCGGCCAGCGCTCGTCCGACCACTTCCCCCGCATTCGACTGCGTGATCTTTTCTGTGACGCGGCACATCGGCCGGAAGATGTCATGGAGCGGCAGCAGTTGATGCGTATGTGAAGCCGGAAAGTCGTCGGGGATCTGCGCGGTGATCGCCAGCAGCGGCTCTTGATCGAGATACGCACTCGCGATCGGCAGCAGCAGGTTGGCCGCACCGGGACCAAGCGTGGCGATGACGACGCCGGGCTGCCGATTGAGCTTGCCGTAAACCGCGGCGGCGATGCCGGCATTGGCCTCGTGCCGCATCAGCACGAAGTCGACGCCTGCCTTGCGCAACTCGTCGATGAGGACGAGCACTTCGCCGCCGGGTAATCCAAACGTTTTCTTGATGCCGGCCTCGGCCAGCGCCTGTGCGATCGCTCCCGCTGTATTCATCGCGGCCTAGTGTATGCCGCGACCAAACTATTCCCAGAGAAGTTTCACGACACCGGCCGCGTCGCGCACGATCATTCCACCGGGCAGCATCACCGGCACCGACCACGTCGGACTATGGCTGATCTCGTAGCGGCACTCTTCGGTGAATCCCTCTGCAGTACGCCGCGCGACGATCAGGATGCCGGCGTCGGTCACGAACGGCAGGGTGACGCATAGCCGCTCCTTGCCCGTCGCCGGATCGAGGGCGAGGACGCGGCCGCCGTGCA
>Ga0157380_10000243_pt1 | contig 32734 bp, 16 predicted proteins | sample S35metaG_FD_119757 | JGI IMG/M metagenome (GOLD analysis project Ga0157380, IMG submission 119757) | Switchgrass rhizosphere microbial communities from Kellogg Biological Station, Michigan, USA - S3-5 metaG | ecosystem: Host-associated > Plants > Roots > Rhizosphere > Soil | place: USA...
ATTTATTATCACAACCCCCACGGGCCCAGCCTCCAGACTTGTGCCTGACCATATCCGGTACCAACTTCTTTTCTTTTTAAGGTTTTAAGCGTACTTTTATAAGAAAATCAATTGTCGTGAAAAAGGTCAGCATTATTATTTTTGTTATTTTGTTAAACAGTTTATCTTCAAATTCACAAATTAATCTTGTTCCAAATTCAGACTTCGAGATATTTATCAATTGCTTTCACAGTATAGATTCCTGCCAATCATGGCACAATCCAACTGCTTACAGCCCTGATTATTTTAATTCATGTATGACAGGGGGTTTTTCAGTTCCTTCCAATGTTTATGCTTATGAAATGGCACACTCTGGAAATGCTTACGCAGGAATAATAATGGAATTTCCAGGATCTGTTGGTAGTAATCGTGAATACATACAAGCAGAACTTTTGGATTCACTTGTCCATGGCAAATCCTATTTAGTCAGCTTTTATGTTTGTATTGCAGACAGTAGCCCTTTTGCTGTTAATGATATAGGAGCTTTTTTTGGAGATACCGCCATCTTTTCTAATCAATTAACCTATTTACCTGTAACACCACAAATTCAAAATATTCCATTAGTAAACCCTCTTAACCAGAGAGATACCTGGATACTAGTGCAGGACACAATTATAGCGGATGGTGGGGAAAAATTCATTACAATTGGAAATTTTAAAGATGATGCCAATACAGATACGTCCTCATTAGCAGGAGGGTCAATTAATTTGGATTATGCTTATTATTTCATAGATGATGTTGATGTGCATAGTATAGATAGCACATCTGGAATTTATGATGCCCCTAATTGCCTAAATACCGAACAAATTTATTTTGATTTCATAACCCAGGATATAAAAATTCATTCGGATTGCAAATTTAATTCAATATCAATTTACAATCTATCTGGAGATATAGAATTCTATCATAAGAATAATATAGAAAAGGACTTTAAAACTTTTTGGCCTTATAGAGGCTTGTTTATTGTAAACATTGAATACAGTTATTACACAAGCAAAAAGAAATTGTTAATTAAATAAAAGCCCAACTCTGAAGGCCAGTTACGGATTTAAGAACAAGAATTGTTGATTTCTGATTTTAGAAGTGCATGAACCGCTGAAATACTGGTGTTTGTTTTCAAAAAAGCACTGCTTATTTCAGCGAAGTATAAGGAAATATTTCGCCGCTGATCATAAAATCAGAACCGCTTTTCAGCAATTGATTGGCTTCCTGGATGATTCCGTTTTCCACTTCACCATATTCAACCAGGGATTCAAAATTCGAAATCTTATCAATGAAGATAATCTCAAATTTTTTTTCTTTCAATCCGCGCGGTGCAATTTCCAGCGCTTCACCAATGGTTTTGGTTTTGATGAGCAAGTTGGCCCAGGTGCCGGTATATTTTTTTCCGCCACCGGGTTCTTCCAGCTCTACCAGATCAATAAACCTGAGCCCCTTTTGGGGTTTCATATTCACAAATACCAGCCATAAGCCGGAATAAGATTTTTGTTTCATACGATATGGGTTTTGGCGGGGATCTTACTGTAATAATTGATAACCGGCGAAATATAGGAAATTTCTGAAATGGTCTGATCCGTGAAATTTTTTAGTTTTTCACTAAATACTTTCGTTATTTATTCATTTTCTCATTTCAACTCCTGCTCTAAACCCCTAAATCCCCTAAAGGGGACTTTGAGTTTTCCGGAGTAAATTTTATTAATCAATTCGTGAAATCGTTATGTTTTTCGAATCTTACGCTCGTTATTTATTAATTTTTTCATTGGCATCCCTGCTCTTTAACCCCTAAATCCCCTAAAGGGGACTTTGTGTTTTTTGGAGTAAATTTTATTAATCAATTCGTGAAATCTTTTAATCCGTTAAATCCGTGATTCAGACAATAGCTGTAACCCCTAAATCCCCTAAAGGGGACTTTGTGTTTTTCGGAATAAATTGTTTGTCAATCCGTGGAATCTTTTAATCCGTTTAATCCGTGATTCAGACAATAGCTGTAACCCCTAAATCCCCTAAAGTGGACTTTGTGTTTTTCGGAATAACTTTTTAAATCAATTCGTGAAATCTTTTAATCCGTTAAATCCGTGATTGACAATAGTTGCGATGAAACCGGGACGCAGCTAAACTAAACCTGATCGACCCTTCCGCATTTACAGTCCCAACTGTTTTTATTGTCATTAGATTAAATACCGAAGGTGGATTTGGTAAATTAATAAATGCGGAAGGGGAGAGCAGGACTGCAGGATGATTGAAACACCACAGCCTGTTTTCAAATAAAAGATCAGCCGATTATTTTCAGCTTTGCGAATTTCAATAGCAGCTGCTTGTTCCCGCTGGAGGGGAAAAAAATGGTGGCTTTGCAGTCGGGCGATGCGCCTTCGAGGCTCATCACCTTGCCTGTTCCGAACCGTTCATGTTCCACCTCCATGCCCACGGCAATCTGGGATGAATCAACGGCTTTAAAATCAGGATTGGCAGGCGCCGGTGCGGGCGCATTCCGGATCTGCTGCAGTTTTTTAAAACCGGGAGGCGGCGCCGACGGAGCGGCGGCACGGGTCGTATTCGTATAGTGAGGACGTTGCGGCCGGCCGAAATTATTCCAGTTCTCCGTTTCATCGGTATAATGCTTTGCCGGGGTGGCAACGACCTGCTCCAGGTAATCGGGATGGATCTCATTGATAAAACGGCTGGGTTCGCTGCTGATGAGGTTACCCCAGCGGTAGCGGCTGGAGGCATATGCCAGCGTGAGCTTTTTCTCGGCACGGGTGATGGCCACATAGAACAGCCTGCGCTCCTCTTCCAGGTCGGCGCGCGCATGCAGGGAAAGCTGGGAAGGGAAAAGGTTTTCTTCAAGACCCGTCACAAACACATGCCTGAACTCAAGCCCCTTAGCCGCATGGATGGTCATGAGCGAAACCTTGTCGGGATCGCCGTCGTCCTTGTTTTCCGAATCGGTAAGCAGGGCGATGTCCTGCATGTACATGTCGAGCGATCTTTGATTATTTTCTTTCAGCAATTCTTCAGGAACATCAACAGGCAAAATGCCGTTCTCCGTAAATTCCTTGATGCCATTGAGCAGCTCCTGTAAATTCTCATAATGACTGATACCTTCAGGCGTGCGGTCGGCATACAGTTCACGCAGCAGGCCCGAGGTGGCGGCAATGTGACTGGCCAGGTCGTAAGCATTGCTCGTCTTCAGCATCACCTGGAAGCTCTGGATCATGGTCACAAAGTCTGCAATCTTCGCACGTGTGTTGGAAGCGATATCAGGGGCAAGCTGGTGTATGTTGGTCATCACTTCCCACAGCGAGCTGTCGTTTCCTGCAGCGGAGATCACCATTTTTTCCACCGAGGTTACGCCGATGCCGCGGCCGGGGTAATTGATCACGCGTTTAATGCTTTCTTCGTCAAGCGGGTTGATGGCTAACCTGAAATAAGCCAGCAGGTCCTTGATCTCTTTTCTCCTGTAGAATGATAACCCCCCGTATATACGATACGGAATGCCGCTCCTGCGCAAAGCTTCCTCCATGCTCCTCGACTGCGCATTGGTGCGGTAAAGGATGGCGAAGTCCTTATTGGAAAGCTGCTGGTTCATCATGTCGCTGAAAATGGCCTGCGCCACCATCTGGCCTTCTTCATTGTCGCTCAGGGCCCGGATGAGCCGGATCTTGTCGCCTGCATCATTGTCGGTCCATATTTCTTTGGGCAGCCGGCCATGGTTGTGCTCGATGACGCTGTTGGCGGCATGCACAATGTTTTTGGTGCTCCGGTAATTCTGTTCCAGCTTGAACGTTTTCAGATCGGGGTAATCTTTTTCAAAGCTGAGGATGTTCTGGATATTGGCGCCACGGAAGGCGTAGATGCTTTGCGCATCGTCGCCCACCACGCAGATGTTCTGATGCTGGGCGGCAATTTTCCGCACGATTACATATTGTGCAAAGTTGGTGTCCTGGAACTCATCCACCATCACATACCTGAACTTATGCTGGTACTTGCTCAGGATGTCGGGGAAATTTTTGAGCAGCAGATATGTGTTGAAAAGCAGGTCATCAAAATCCATGGCTCCTGATTTAAAGCAGCGCTTCTGGTATATTTCATACAGCATGCCCATTTTGGGCCGGCCTGTTGAATTGTCATCGTTCACCAGTTCCACATTATCGGCATAGTCGCGAGCCGAGATCAGGTTGTTTTTTGCAGATGAAATCCTGTTCAGCACAACAGATGGCTTATATGTTTTATCATCCAGGCCCTGCTCTTTCAGTATGTCTTTGATGAGGTTTTTGGAATCATCCGTATCATAGATGGTAAAATTGGAAGGGTAATTCAGCTTTTCCGATTCGATCCGGAGTATCCTTGCAAAGATGGAGTGAAAAGTACCCATCCATAAATTCCTTGCTTCATCATTGGTTACGGTGGTGATGCGGTTCCGCATTTCCCGGGCCGCCTTATTGGTGAAAGTGAGCGCCAGGATGTTGAACGGGTCCACACCCATACGAAGCAGGTAAGCGACACGGAAGGTCAGTACACGCGTCTTCCCCGATCCGGCGCCTGCGATGATCATTACCGGTCCTTCGGTACATTGTACCGCTTCTTTTTGCGACTCATTCAGCTTATCCAGAAAATCTGCATCCATCGTATTATTTCATGCTTTCAAGCGATCAAAATTAATGCTTTGAAAATGATATTCTCAAAATATTATTAATTTAGCCAGGTAAAATATCAACAAAACCCTATGATAAAGAAAACGACGAGTTTGCTGGCCATGCTGATGATGCTGTGCAGCATGGCTTTTGCCCAGAAGAATAACTTTGGCGTCAGTCCGCCAGCTGCCAATAGCACAGGCCCCGCCGCAAAGGATACCACTCCCGATGAAATAAAAGTGTACCGCAGCGCCATCCTGTTCGGTGATTATGAAGTGGCCCGGACAGCCATGTTTTCGCTGCTGGCCAAATACCCGTCCCGCATCGATTTCCTCGATACCCTGGCCAGGATCTATTTTTCGACGGGCGCGTATTCGCAGGCATTGCTTGCAGCCAATATTTATCTTGACAAGGACCCTTCCAACCTGCAGCTCATGGAGCTCAGCGCCGTATGCCATGGTGCGCTTAACAACAGCAAGGAGTCGCTGGAGATGTATGAAAAGCTGTACGCAAAAACGAACAGTATTTTTCATGCCTACCAGATCGGGGTATTGCAGTATTCGCTGAAACGTTATGGTGAATGTGAAGCCACCGTTGGAAGGCTGCTCAATGACCCGCAGGCTGCAAAGGAAAAAATTCAGATCAGCATCGACCAGGAGCATTCACAGGAAGTGCCCATTTCCGCAGCCGCACTAAACCTGCGCGGGGTGATGCAAAAAGATCTCAATAAAAACGACAAGGCAAAAGAGGACTTTGAAGCTGCTTTAAAAATTGCCCCGGATTTTGCACTTGCCAAAAACAACCTCGAGGCCATGAAAACGCCCGCACCTGCTGAGAAGGAAAAAGAAAAGGATAAGAAGAAATAAGGTTGCTTTCCGGGATGTGCTTTTTTATATGCAGCAGATTTTTCCAAAGATGATTGGATAGCATTTCCCGGTCTGCTCCTGTTAAATGAATGAACAGATGAACAGCAGGCAGATACTTCAGCAATATTGGGGATATCACCAGTTCCGCCCGATGCAGGATGAGATCATCGATGCAGTGCTGCGGAGCGAAGATGTGCTTGCCCTGCTGCCTACCGGCGGTGGTAAATCCATTTGTTTCCAGGTGCCTGCCATGATGAAGGAAGGCATCTGCATTGTCATCTCTCCATTGATTGCTTTAATGAAGGACCAGGTGGAAAACCTCCGCAAAAGGGGCATCCGCGCAACGGCCATATACAGCGGCATGCGTGCCGACGAAACAGATGTGGCTTTTGACAACTGCATCCATGGGAACATGAAATTCCTGTATCTGTCACCTGAACGTCTTGTTACCGACCTGGCAAGAACGCGCATCAGCCTGATGAACGTGAACCTGATTGCAGTGGATGAAGCGCATTGCATATCGCAGTGGGGTTATGATTTCCGTCCGCCCTATCTGCAGATTGCCGAGCTCAGGAAGCTGCATCCGCAGGTTCCTGTGGTGGCCCTTACCGCCAGTGCCACCAAAGAGGTTCAGCAGGACATCATGGAAAAGCTGCAGTTCAGGAATCCGGGATTGTTTCAGAAAAGCTTTGAACGGAAAAACTTATCGTACGTGGTTTTTTATGAAGAAGATAAATTTACACGTATGCTAAACGTTATCAGGAAGGTTGATGGCTGTGGCATCGTGTACGTGCGCAGCAGGAGGAAGACAAAGGAAATTGCTGAATTTCTTGAATACCACCAGGTGCCTGCCCATTTTTATCATGCCGGACTTGAACAGCAGGTCAGGAATAAACGACAGGACGAATGGCTGCATGGCAAAGTGAGGGCCATGGTTGCCACCAATGCCTTCGGGATGGGGATCGACAAGCCTGACGTGCGCTGGGTGATTCATTTTGACGTGCCTGAATCGCCCGAAAATTATTACCAGGAAGCAGGCAGGGCCGGCCGCGATGAGAAAACTGCTTATGCCGTGCTGCTGTATCAACAGCCCGATATTGACAGGATGGAAAGTCAGCTGAAGCTTTCCTTTCCGCCTGCCGAAGAAATTAAAGACGTATACCAGGCCATTGCCAATTACCTGCAGGTGGCTGTGGGGTCAGGTTTGGGGATGAGCTATGATTTTAACATGCAGGTTTTTTGTGAAACATTTAAGCTCGAGCCTGTGAGCACCTATAACTGTATCCGTATACTTGAAATGGAAGGATACCTCGTAGCAGGCGAATCATTTGCCAATGCTTCCAGGCTGCATATTACAGTCAACGGAAATGACCTTTATAATTTCCAGGTGCAGCAGGCCGGGTATGATCATTTTATCAAGGTCCTGCTGCGATCCTATGAAGGGTTGTTTGATGATTTTGTATCGATCAATGAAAACGATATTGCAAAAAGAACTGGCATGACACCTGATAATGTCGTTCGTTCACTGAAGTATCTTGAAAAAGTGAATATCCTGCAATATGTTCCTAAAAAGGAATCGCCCCAGCTTGTTTTTATGCAGCCACGCCAGGCAGCAGGCGAGATCAGGATCAGCAAAAAAAATCTTGACGAAAGGAAGAAACGTGCAGCATCAAAGCTGAAAGCCATTGTGCATTACATCACTGAAAAGGATGCCTGCAGGAGCCAGATGCTGCTGCGCTATTTTGGTGAAAAAACCATGCATCGCTGCGGCGTGTGCGATTACTGTCGCAACCGGAACAAGCTTGATTTAAATGAGATCGAATTTAAAGGCATTCGTGACAAGATTAAAATGGCTGTATTAAAAAAGCACCTTCCGCTCAGCGAGCTTGTAACTGCAGTCCATGTCCCCGACGACGACAAAGCGCTGAAAATTATTCAGTGGCTGCTCGACAACGAACAGCTCCGTTATACACGTGAAAATGAGCTGGAGTGGGTGGAGTGAGTTATGAGTTATGAGTTATGAGTGGGCAGGTATGAGTTTATGGTTTGGGATTTAAAGTTTTTGAGATAAGGAAATGTGTGTGTGTGTTTGGGCTCTTCCAGGTTTGGAAGGGCTACGGGGTGCGCTGGATTGAGTGATGAGTTTAATGTTTTAATGACGGGGAGATTTTGGAAGTATTTTGTACCCCGGCCTTTCCTGAAGCTTTTTTTTTGAAAACATACGACAGCGCTTTGTTTTGGCTCCTGTCCTGCTGCACGCTGCGCGGAGCTTGCTGCATCAGGTTTAGCTTAGTTACGGCTGTGTTTCATAGCCGGCATCTCCAAAAAAAAAGTCCGGCAATCATTTGAATTGCCGGACTTCTTATTTTAAATTTAAAATTATTCGATCACGATCCGTTTGGTTTTCGTGTCAGAGATTCCAGTAAAGGTGAGGAAATAAGTTCCTTTCGGGAATGCTGAAAAATCAAACATGAATTCCATTCCCGAAGTGATAACCTGATCTTTCCTGAAAACGGTTCTTCCTGCCAGATCAACGAGTGAAACGGTAAATGTTTCATCCTTCATTTCATTAAATGAAACGAGCACCATTCCTGAAGACGGATTTGGAGAAACTGTGAAATCCATGGCATTTCCTTTTGTATCATCACCTGCCATCCTCGAAATCGGCTGTGTAATAATAAAGGTCAGCTTGAGCAGGCAGCCTTTGCTATCGGTAACCGTACATTTGTAAGTGCCGGCTGTAAGACCGGTGATGGTGGCAGTTGTTTTAGCCGGAACAGTGTTCCATAAATACGTATAACCCGGTGTGCCACCTGTAACGCTTACGGTAGCTGATCCGTCGTTGCCTCCCGGGAACGACACATTACTCTGCGACTGCAGTGCAGAAAGCACCGGCGGTTCGGTAATGGTAACGGCAACACTCTTTGTACATCCGATGTTATCTGTCACAGTGCAGGTATAAACGCCTGCTGCAAGCCCGGTAACAGATGCAGTTGTTACAACCGGGAACGTGTTCCATGAATACGTATAGGGTGCTGTTCCGCCTGCAGGACTTACAGATGCCTGTCCGATGCTGAAGCCTGCACATCTTACATTTGTTTTGCTTGTATTGAGCACCATCACTGTTGCCGGCTGTGTAATGGTCCAGGTTTTGGTTTTGGTGCAGCCGTTGGCGTCGGTAACGGTAACCGTATAGGTCCCTGCTGCGAGTCCTGCCCTGGTTGGCGTGATGAAGCCCCCGTTCCATAAATAAGTATAGGAAGGAACACCGCCTGTTACGGCAGGAGTGATGGATCCCGTGGCAACACCGCGGCAAACCACATTAACTGAAGTGCCATTCACAGTCAATATGCCGGGGGTAACAACAACGGTCTGACCCGATGTTGAACAGCCCTGTGAGTCGGTAACAGTTACCGTATAGGTACCCGCTGCGGCACCGGCAAGTGATGCATTGGTTGAGGCGTTCGACCACTGATAGCTATAAGGACCTGTTCCGCCTGAAACCGAGGTGGCCACATTGGCCGTGCTGTAAGTACAGGGTATGTCAGTATGCGTGAAAACGACAGCTACGGGCTCAGGTTGTGTAAGAACAACAGTTACGGAAGAAGTACATCCATTGGCATCCGTCACAGTATAGCTGAATGATCCTGCCGATTGGCTGAATACACCCGTGCCGCTATAAGGCGATGTACCTCCAGTAGCGCTGATCGTAACCTGGGAAGTCCCGCCGGCGCAGGTAATGCTGGTATGTGTTTCAGAAGCTGCAAGCTGTTCAGGCTGGTCCACATCGATGCAAAGTGAATCGCTGTGACAGGAAGGAGTGGTAGCTGTTATGGATGCTCCATCATATACAACAACACAATATTGCCCAATGGGAAGGTTGAACATCGTATCTGATGTGTTGGATGTTGTAAAATCTCTTACAACCGTTCCGGTGCTGTCATAATAAAGGTAGCGGTAAGGAGGTGTTCCCAGGGCCACGTCAGCGGTGATAGATCCTGTGGCTGTACCGTAGCATAATGCTGATGCTGCACTCAATGCCAGTACGGGTGCATCATTGAACTGAATACCTGCATTGGGGCTGGTTGCAGCGCATCCGCCCATCCCGGCCGGAAGAGATACATATGCGTTGTATAAACCGGGACCATTGATAAAGAAGGTACTGTCCGTACCTGGTCCGAAACCAAAATCAAACGTTGTTCCGGCTGGCCATCCTGCCTGGTAGGCGCCTGAATCCCTGGTAACAATAGTAATCGACGATCCAGTGCAGAGCGTGGTATCGGTCGGGAAAATGTAGGGAGTTGGAGCCGGTGCAAGGATCTGAACGGGAACATTGGCAGTTACCGGGCAGACACCGTTTGTGACCGTCACATGATAGGTGATGGTATCAGTGGGCGTGTCAGTTGGATTTGGTGATGAGGAGGTGAATCCTGCCGGTGTGGACGTCCACGTATAGGTTAAACCGTTAGCATCGTCCGTGAAAACAATGGTCCAGTTGAGTAATGTCCCGATAAACAGGGTGGCATGGTCTTTCACCCTCAGTGTCCAGGTGCCGTTTGGATTCACACCGGTGAAGTCCGACAGCGGCTCTTCAGGCAGGTAAGTTCCTGTGAATGGCGCTGTTCCCGAAGTAATTGCCTGGAATGCGCCATCATCGAATACGGTGCCTGTGTAGTCAAAACCTGACCCGCCATTTCCGCTTGAAAGGTCTATGGTGTCATTGTTCGGCCCGATCAGCGAAATGTCCAGATCGGAAACACGTAAATGGGAAATATTGACGGAAACCGATTTGATACGGATGGTAGTTCCGTTGAGGTTTCCTGACATGCCGCTGACGGCAAGTCCTGATGATATACCTGTTGCATTGTTATCAGGGATAACCACGTTGACATTTCCTGAAGCATTGTAATTTTCAACCATCGGATTTGCAGAAAGGGAAACTGGATTTCCGGGGCAAACCGATGCAGGTGCTGCAACCGGTGCAAGGGTGAATCCATGGGAAGCAATGGTTGTCGTTACCGTGTTGGTAGTGTCATTGTTGCATCCCGGGGACGTCCTGATATTCCTGAACTGGTAGGTACCCAGCAATTGCGTCGAGAAATTCAGCGTGGCATTGGTGTCATTCACCATGTCAAACCACGCTCCACTGTTATACGATTGCTGCCACTGGTATTTGCCTGAGCCGGCTGTAACAGTATACGTAATTGTTGATGCGGTGCAGCCTGTGGATGGTCCGCCTGCTGTTCCTGCAACCGGAGGCGTAATGCATGGAGGAGGTGCGGCAATGTTTACATTATCAATATAGAGGTTGTTGCCGAAGTTACCTGTTCCGCGGAAACGAACTTTATTTGTTCCTGCAGGTAACGTCAGTATTTTAGTTCCCCATTGTGTGGATGACGGAAAATACTGCACTGCAGGAGCCGTGGTCCCGCCTGTATTCAATGGACCGGAAGGTCCGCCGGGATAAATCTGAAGGGAGCTGTAGCTGCTTCCACCGTTGGTAGAGTACATAATTTCCAGCGAATCAATTCCTCCGCCCGATGATGCTGCATATGCATAATCAAAAGATAGCTTATAACCGGCAGGTGTTGCGGTAAACTGGGGCGTGGTTAGGTCGAGGTGCGCACCGAAGGTGGCAGAATAAAAATTAAATTCTGCAGAACCTGTTCCCACTCCGTACGCACTGGCAGGTGATTGGAAAATATAGGTTGGATTATTGTTTGTCCAGCATGCGGGAGCGAATGCGCCTGAAAAGTCCTGAGGCAATGTAAACGGAGTTACAGCAACCGTGCACACGTTCGTATATGCAAACAGTGTGCTGTTGGAGCAGGTGACCTTGCAGCGGAAGTAAATGTTGCTTGTAATGGCAGCTGTGGTATAGCTGAATGTGGTTGCACCCGTACCACCGGTAACATTTGACCAGGGATCGGTAACACCGTTGTCGTCTGATTCTTCCCACTGGAACGTGATTCCAAGCACACCGATGGTGTAACCGGAAATGGTCAGCGTGGTAGTTGAGCCGGGGCAGAGCGTGACATTGCTGTTAATTGTTCCTGCTGTAGGTGTGCCTGTACAAAGTGCCTGGGAATAATTGAACTCATCGGCGCCGATGTCAGGGAATGTGGCACTCCGGACATCACCGTCAATATCAGTAGTGATTCCGGCAATCGGCGTGGCAGTGCTGTCAAGCACGGAAGCCGAAGTAACCAGGTGCAGATCGGTATTGGATACAAAGGAAGGATCAACGGATTTGGAATTCGCATCTTTACCTGTTGCCAGTTGCCAGTCGGTCAGGGCCGGTTTGGCTCCGCTGAGGGTTCCAAGGTTGGGGCCGGTAAAATAATAGTCATTGTAGTTAATATCGGTAAATACAGCAGCGCCAATCGGAGACGAACAAATGATGGAGTAGATCTGACTTCCTACCAGCTGCTTATTTGCCAGGATGTTGTTGCGAAGATTGATGGCACCGGAAGCAGAAACGCCATTGGTAATATTAATTGCTGCCGTGATACCGGTTGCAAAGGTCTGATCGGTCTTCAGGTAAACAGTGTTGTAATAGATATTATAGCCTCCTCCGCCTGTGATAACAATTCCCCAGCCATTAGCCGTGGCGCTTGTGCTGGCTGATCCAAAGCTGGCAATATCCCAGACAAAATTATTGTATATGGAAATGTTTGAGGCTGTTGTTGTGGCATTGAGTGAAATCCCGTTCGAACCCTGCGCTGCGCCATTATTTGTGTTTTTGACATCGCTGATTTTGTTGCCGGAAATCGTACCGCCGGAAATATTTCCGAATATGCCAATGCCCGATGCAGTTACGGTGGTTCCTGAAAGCAGACCATTTATAATATTACCGCTTACCGTGAAATTCTGTGCGTTAAAGAGTATAATAGCAGTTGCAGAAGGTTTATCAGCAGCATTGGAAGATCCGATGCTGTTTTGACTGAAAAGCCAGTTGGCGTCCATGGATGCATTACCATTGGCATTGATTCCGTATTTTGAACGGATCATGGTACAGCCGGAAATCGTCAGATTTGAATTGGAAGTTTCAGCAGCAGTGTTGCTTGTTGTGCCGCTTCCAACATATATTCCGGCAAAAGTGGTGAGTGGTGTATCGCCTGTTGTACTGCAATTTTTTATCGCATTGTTTGTGGCTCCATCTGAGATCGTACTTCCGATCCAGATCACAGCGCTGGTAGTTGCACTATTGGTATTGGTGAGTGAAAGCGAGCTCCCTCCTGTATTCAATCCGTCAATGGTGATGTAATCCCCGCCGTTGATTTTGATGACGGATATGGATGAAGATCCTGTAATGTTTGCTGCCACTCCCGTTGCAGGTCTGATTGTTAAAGTATTTGTTGCACTTGAAAATGGATTTGCATTGATTGTAACCGGGAAAGTTTCAGAAGGATAGCTTGCATCAGTAAGTGAAAATGTTACCGGACCGGTGAGGCAGGAGTTGTTATAGGCAAATACAGCATCAGTCAGCGTATTGTAGTTCTGTCCTGCACCAACCGTAAATGTTCCTGATAAAGTACCCTGTATCAGGTAAGAATTCGGGGAAGGAGGAGGCGTAATGATGTTGTTTACATCCGTTGCAACTGCTCCTGAAGGATTCGATGCGATGTTAGGTGTGCCTGCAATATCCTGTACGATTACATAATAGGTGATAAGATCATTTGTTGTAAGACCGCCCATGTCTGCGCTCACAATGGTAAAGGTCCATGTGCCGTTGATTCCTGTGCCTGAAGTAAGGACGCCTTGTGAAGAAAAATAAGTGCCGGCATTTTTCTTATAATAAATTCTCGGCTGTAAAGAACCCGAAACGGGTACCCCTGATGCATCACTTATGCTGGCTGTTAGTGTCCGGTCACCGGTGCTGCAGATTCCCAAAAGGGGTGTATACAGGATGACAGGTGCTCCCTGGTCAACCGGTATGCCATCAAACTCATCAGCGCCCATATCAGGAGCTGTTGCCCCCCCATTCACAGAGCCGGCCGGTCCCGGACGGACCTCATTGTCGATATCAATTGTGGTGGTGGTGGTTGCGCCGGCTGATTCAAGCTGTGTTGGAGTTGCTGCCGGTATATGCAGGTTGGTGGCCGATGTAAACGGAGCTGCTGAAACGGAAGCAATGGAAGAATTATCATTGGTTCCTGCAACGCTCAATCCCGACGTATATGCCCTGAAGTTAGATGCAGGTGATGTGGTAACCGGATTGAAATTTCCCGGCAGGTAAAACCCGGTGCCGGCAGCTGTTCCAACCTGTGCGATACCCTGGGGAACACCAGCTCCGCCACAGTAATAGGCATTGTTGTTCAGGGTCAGATTCATGGCAGAAGTGGCTCCTGAAGGAAGAAAAATGGAAACATGCGCACTGGCCGATGCTCCGCCGCCCCCAATCATGGTGTTGGAGAGAATATTGTTCCTTACATCTGCACCTGAAACGGTAGTCGCAGTTAAGGTCAGGCAGGAGCTTAGCTGATTTTGTGTGGCTGTTCCGAAAGGGGTGCCTGAAAGATGTATGGAGTTATGATAAATCTTATGACCTGTACCTGTTGAAACACGCAAGGCATGTGTACCGGTGGATGTTCCGAAGTTCCCTGCAAATGAAAAGCTCATATCCATTTTGATATCACTGATGAAATTATTCCTTACAGTGATGTTGCTTCCGGCGGTGAGATTGATGCCATATACACCCAGGTTGCCTCCAAACCGGTTGTATACCGCCGTAATTTTATTGGATTCAATGAAAGCAGATGTTGCAAAAACAGCTGAAGCCACCTCGATCGCATCAGCAGCGCTGCTGTTTGAAAGACATTGCAGGTTGGTGATGTTATTTCCGGCTATGGTATATGCTCCACCGGCGCTGCTCAACAAGATCCCTTTGATGATATTTCCGCCGTTCTGATTGTGAATTAAATTGCTGATGGTGTTGTTGCTGATGTTGATGGTTCCGGTCCCGATATTTGCATTGACCTCAATTCCTATAATGGCAATTGCTACCGTCGACATAATGTTGTTCAGCGTATTCCCTGATATGTTAAAACCATTGGTACCTGCGATCCAGATTCCTTTTGTATAAACCGTTGTAGCCGGGCTTGAAAAAGGTGGTGCGCCCGAAATAACAACTACCTGGTCACCGACCAGGTTGTTGGTAATTGTTACCAGGTTGGAAACCGTTGTTGCCCCGCCGCTGAATTCAATTCCCCTTGCACAGGCGTTCACTGTATTGTTGTCGATGATAAGACTATTGATGGTGGTACCTGAAGGTGCTGTATTGGTAGTTACGTTACTGATTGGCAGCAGATCGTCAGTGGCTGTTGACCCTCCATTTCCTCCGCAATAAATTCCGAATGTAGTATTGCCGGGAGCTGTGGTCAAAGTGCTTACCCCGTTCAAAGCCGTTCCGCTTCCAAGGATGTTACAGTTCTTTATCGTATTGCCGTCGGCAGATGTAACCACTGTTGCCGCAGTTGCAATCCGTACAGCGGAAGTAAAGTTTATCGTATTGGCTGCCAGGTTTTGAATGGTAAGATTCCTGTTTGTACCAGCAGTATTTGGATTGTCACCATTGATAGTGACATTGTCAGCGCCTTTTAATTCAACTGCTCCGCGTCCTGCAACCGTGGTGGCAAAAATGCTTACGCCGTCTGCGGTGGGTTGAATGAGGATGGAAGAGTAAGATGCTGATCCTGCACCAGAACTTCTCAAAACTGCAGAAGCGGCAGGGTCAGTATAAGTTCCTGCGCCGGTAATGTTGATGGTGATCGCACCGGTGTGTGATCCTGCATTGATGGCATCAAAGGCCAGCTTTAAATTGGAGTAGGTAGTGGTTCCTCCCGCTACTACATCAACCTGTGACCAGGTTTTTGTAAGGAAGAATTGCATGCAGAACATGGTCAGCAACAAAACCCTGCCTGATTTTTTTGCAATACGATAGTAAATGATGTGTTTCATGTTGGGTGTATTAAATAAAAATGATTGTTTGTTAAAATCTAAGATAATGGTGCTGATATGAACAGGAATTCATGTAAACCGGAAAACATAAATTGAAAATGTTAACAGGAGAAGAAATCCTCAAAGCTCCTTAAAAGAACCTATTCATGCCTTGCAAGAATACTGATTTTTTTCGGGCTGTGCAAATTAATTTGTCTGAATGAGCATAGATCATAGTTGTAAATTGTCATCGGTGGATGTTGCAGTAAATCAGCAACTGGTCTGTATCTTCGTATTGTATTAACAGCATATGAAGTTAAAGCAGCGCTTTTATTTGAATGAAGATGTAGTGGAAGTGGCAAGGCTGCTGTTGGGTAAATATTTGTTTACTTTTTTTGATGGAGCGCTGACTGGTGGTTTAATCACTGAAACAGAAGCATATAATGGTATTCATGACAGGGCTTCCCATGCCTATGGCGGAAGAAGAACAGCCAGAACAGAAATCATGTACAACACCGGAGGTACGGCATATGTTTACCTCTGTTATGGAATTCATTCCTTATTTAATGTGGTGACCAATAAGGAGAATGTGCCACATGCTGTCCTGATCCGCGCAATCAGGCCGTCACATGGCATTGAAACCATGCTGAAAAGAAGAAAGAAGTCAAATCCTGACAGCAACCTCACCCGCGGACCGGGTACGGTATCGGAAGCGCTCGGCATCCATTATGCACAGTCGGGTATTGCACTTACAGGCAATTTGATCTGGATAGAAGACAGGAAAATTATTCCTGACCCTGAGGGCATTAAGGTCACACCGCGCATCGGTGTGGATTATGCCGGAAAGGATGCTGCACTTCCTTACCGCTTTATATGGAATGGTCAGTTGTTGGAAAAAGCAAAGAAATAAAAAGGAAATGTTTTCTTAAAACATATTCATACCAAAACGGTAGTAGGTCCTTAAAAGCAATGCAAATTTTTCATTGTCAGGCACCCTGATGCGTTCATGCTTGACCTGCGATGCAGGGAGACGCTGGATTTTTTTCAGCAGTGCACGGTAATAAATAAAAGCAACGTATACACCTGGCCGTACATCTTTGGGCAGCGCCATCACGCCGGGATATGCAGCCCTGAAATCCCTGTCAATGTCTTCTTCAATCTGCTTTTTGGATTCATTGTTGAAGTGATCGAAATCCACACCTGGAAAATAAACACGTCCGCGCTCTTTGAAATCACTTTTCATATCACGCAGAAAATTAACTTTCTGGAAAGCGGCGCCAAGCTTCCTGGCAGGTTCCACCATCTTATCATATAGTGCATCATCGTTCTCGCAAAATACGCGCAGGCACATGAGTCCTACCACTTCGGCCGAACCATAAATGTATTTGTTGTACAGCGAATCATCATAATTGCTTTTATAAAGATCCATTTCCATGCTGTACAGGAATGCGTCAACAAGCTCCTTTTCAATGCCGTATTTGTTAACGATAACCTGGAACGATTGCAAAACAGGGTTGGTGCTGATGCCGGCGTTTAAAGCCCGGTACGTTTCTTCCCTGAACTGGTCAAGTAATTCTTTTTTATTGTAGTCGTGAAAAGTATCCACGATCTCGTCGGCCAGCCGTACGAAACCATAAATGGAATAAATCGGGTAATGAAATCTTTTATGAAGCGTTTTGATGCCCCTTGTAAAAGAAGTGCTGTACCGTTGGGTAATAACCTTGCTCAGGTCAAAGCATAATTCGTTAAACTCCTGCATGGTCGTGTAATATTCTTTCAGTTGCAAGTCTTGAACTTATAACCACAATGGGAAGCCCGGTGCCCGGAATGGTGCTTGCGCCAACATAATAGAGGTTGCCGAAAACTTCATCCTTGTTGGCAGGTCTGAATCCTCCGATCTGGTTCAGTCCGTGAGCAAGACCAAGTCCGCTGCCACGATAAAGGTTGAAATTATTTTTCCAGTCAATGGGGTTCATGATGGTTTTGCTCACCGTTTGCTTATGGAGGTCAAATTTAATTCTTTTTCCCAAATCTGAAATGATGTTATCGGCAAGTTGTCCGGTGTCGCTCCAGTCACTTTTATAGCGCAGATCCGGTACAGGACAGAGAATAAAAAGGTTTTCACAGCCTTCAGGAGCACAGTCAGGGTTTGATTTGGAGCTTACATTTACATAATAATAAGGCTTTTGCGGACTCACCGATGTCTTGAAAATAGTATCTGCATACGCTTTAAAGTTATTTCCAAGAAAATAATTGTGATGTTCAATATGTTCCAGTTTTCCTTTAACCCCCAGGTAAATGGTAAAAGGGGAGAGGGTCCAGTCGAGCGCATCCAGCTTCACGGAATTGAATTTGGGACGCTTAAGCACTTCTCCGCGGAAAGCAGCTGCATCTGAATTGGATACATATATATCAGCTTTCCACCGCTTGCCATGCTGGTCCACAAAAGCGCTTATCTTCCCGTCCGCCGTTTCAACGCTTTTTATTTCAATATGATAATTGAACCTTACATTGCGCTGTTCAAGCAATTTCACAATTTCTTCCACAATTTTATACATCCCCCCCTTCACATTCCAGTAGCCATCATGTTTCAGCTCCGTGTAGTTGAGGAGGCTGTAGACGGCCGGTGTGTGAAATGGAGTAGATCCGAGGAAAAATGCAACCAGTGAAAAGATCACCTTTACTTCCTGGGAATCAAAATTCATTTCCAGCTCCTTCCACATGGACCTGAACATTTTAGGGCTATGTTTCAAAGGAACGGTGGATAAGGTAAGCAGGTAATTCAGTTTGGAGTCATAATTTCTCCTGATAATTTTATCCGCTGTATCATGGAATAATTTTCCTGCAGCACTGATATATTTTTCGGTTTTCCGGGCCAGGTCAGGCTCAACCCCCTGAAATTCTGCAGCCAGCTTTTCCAGGTCCTTATAAATACGGAATGGCTTGTCATTTCCCTCAAAAAAAACAGAATACAAGGGATTAAGCTCATGAAGCTGAAGCGGATTTTTAATGCCGCAATAATCGAAAAGCTCTTTGAATTCATAGCTCATGCTGAAAAAGGAAGGTCCCATATCGAAGGTAAACCCATCCTTTACCAACTGGTTAAGTCTGCCCCCTGGTGTATGAAACTTCTCCACAATTTCCACCTCATAACCTTTCGAAGTGAGACGCAAAGCAGCAGCCAGGGAACCCAGGCCGCTTCCGATAATTAAAACTTTCTTTTTCAACTGGTTATATGCTATTCCCCGGATTGATCACTAAAGCGGTCTAAAACCATTTTCCGGAGCTGCAAAGATAAGAAAAGCCTTTGATTCACCTGTGCAGGATTCAGCGGCTCCATACATTATATATGAATTGAGTAATTTCGGGCGATGAAAAAAAGGGTTTTACTTTTATTTCTGATTTTATTCCAGGTCATCTCGGCTTTTCGCACAGGTGATATTTCCGGCGATCCAAAAACGAAGTCGGCACTTGGAGAGTTGCTTTTCAAAGAAAAAAAACTGTCGAAACAAAACAAATTAAGCTGCGCCTCCTGTCATATTCCTGAATTTGCTTTTGCAGATACAATTGCCTTCAGCATTGGTGAGAACGGCCAGCCCGGGAGAAGGAATACACCATCAGCCATGAATGTTTCAGCCCGACCCTTTTTCTTTTATGATGGCAGGGCAACATCACTTGAAGAGCAGGTCAGCTTCCCTGTTGAAGATCATCTTGAAATGAATCTTTCATTTGCAAAGGCATGCGAGAAGATCAGGACGGACAAAAAATACATCCGTTATTTCAGGGAAATTTACAATGAGCTTCCGGATGAGCGAAATATAAGGGATGCAATAGCTTCATTTGAAAGGACACTGGAAACGGACCAGTCACCTTTTGATCGCTGGATAAAAGGCGATAGCTCAGCCATGACCGCTTCAGCCGTGAGGGGCAGGAATTTGTTTATGGATGATAAAAAAACAAAATGTTTCCTGTGTCATTTTTCTCCTGATTTTACCGGTGATCAGTTCAGGAACATCGGATTGTATGATGGTAAAGCGCTGAATGATGCAGGCAGGTTTGAAATCACCTGCGACAGCAACGACCTGGGCAGGTTTAAAACGCCCGGATTGCGGAATGTGGCTGTAACTGCGCCATATATGCACAATGGCATGTTCGCCACACTGAAAGAGGTACTGGAATATTACAACGATCCTTTTAAGGTGGTAATGAACCCTGTTAATACGGATACGCTGATGCAACAGCCTTTGGGACTTACTGAAAAAGAGCTGGCCGATCTGGAAAGCTTTTTACATGCATTGACTGATAAACGCTTTCTTCCTGTTAAAAGATAGCAGCCGGATCGTATCATAAATAAAAAAGGCACCGCTATAATTCTTAGCAGTGCCTTTGAAATTTTATTGATTCAGCGGCTTTTACCTGAGCAGGTTCACCCAGCCCCGCTTTTCTTTTTTCTCTCCGTTATTACCGTAAATCCTCACATAATAAGCGTAGGTTCCTTCAGCTGCAACTGTTCCGTTAAACTGACCGTTCCACCCGGTTCTTGAATCATTGGATTCAAATACTTTCTGACCCCAGCGGTTAAACACTACAAAGTAGAAGCCGTTGATGTTTGTGAAAATATTGACCGGCAGGAAAACCGGGTTTTTTCCATCGGGCGTAAATGCATTCGGTGTATATAATTGCGGCGCCTGAATGGTGCATCCGTCATTCGATTTGCTGATTTCCTTAAATCCATATGTATTTCCGTCACCTTCGAACGCTTCTACGTAATAGCAGAATTTACCGTCACCCTGGTAAAATTTGGATACGTCATCCATGAATGTATTCACACCAAATGGAACATCGGCGATTTCTTCAAATATGGGTGCGTCGTCAATTGATCTGTAAAGCTTGTAGTGCTTCACTTTGCCGAGCCATTCTTCATAATCGTTCCATTCAACCCTGTTTACCAGGTTGTCCTGCGCATGTGATGCAATGAAGATGGTATGGCCGATGTTGCTTGTGAATACATCATCACCGCAGTTGCTGAGGGCAACCACTACGTAGTAATAATCCTGCTGGTCGGTCATGGCAGCGCTGTCAGTAAAGGAAACGATGTTATTCAGCGTATCAAATGTAACGGCTGCCAGGGAATAGGGACCGGCGGCCTGATCGGAACGCATCAGCTTGTAAGCTGTTACATCGGCTGCTGTATCCACATAACACTCAGCATATACTCTCCTGTATCCGCTTACGGTTACTTTTGTCATGTAAGCAAAGGTTGGAAGCTGTAAAACATCTGCAAACTCACAATCTATATTTGAGGAAGAAGTATGCAGGCCATTTTCACTTACAGCCTGAACAAAATAACAATAAGTGGCATATTTAGTCAGCGGTGCATGGGAGTACTTGCTCTTTGAACCCGGGGCAGAGCCGATCAGATCATAGGGCCCTCCATTTTCGCTTACATAAACATTGTAATGATCAACACCGGTCTCCATATTCTCATAAGGAACCCAGGTCAGGTCAATGGCGCCTTTGCATTTGTTGAGCGCTACCTGCAGGTAAATGGTGTTGTGTTCCACGCTGAGCGGACTGAGGTTTTTGCAGCTGTCGAACGCGGCAACTGCATAAGTTTCAGATTGCTGTGCTGCCAGTGATGCAGTGTTCAGCAGGCTCACGTCATTGATCAGGCTCGTTGCACCAATTGAATCCCATGTTGATCCATTATACTGGTAGATGATATATCCTTTGGTATCACCGGATGGATTTACATTCCACGTGATGGTAACCAGGCTGTCGAACGGATTAACGCTGACCGTATCGATGATTGGTATGGCAGGTGGAATCACATCCTGGAACAAGTCACCATCACGGCTTGATGTTGAAATGCAGGGCAGATCATCACCTGTTTCAACATAATAATTGATTATTTCAGAACAAACTGTAATGGTGTCCTTATAGGTATTTTCACCAACCGTTGCAATCTTATTCCACACATTGGCCGGATACTCTTTATAAACGTCGTAGGTACCGATAGCTGTGGGGAACTGCGGAGAATGTATATGGTTCCAGTTAAGGTTGGCAACGCCATTACCGGCATTGGTCACATTGAGCTTGATGGACCTTGCCGTATCTGATCCGGGAGAATATTCAACGCCGCAGCCTGTACGTGTTTCCAGTACATAATAAACCGACTGGTTGTTTGCATTCGCGCCTGCATGAACAGTGGAAGTCTGATTGTAACTGAAAATACTGTCAATTTGCGTATAGGGGCCATTAGCATTGACTGAAGTGAACACATGGTAACTGTTGAAATCAAGTCCGGTGTCCTGCGGAGCGGCCCAGGTAATGGTCACATCACCGTTTACTGCAACTGAAACGCATCGTGGTTCCGGTGCTGCAGGGATGGTATGATCAACAAATATGGCTCCGTTGACATTGGAAACAGAATTACAGGGCAATGCATCGCTTATTTCTACACGGTAGTTGACACGGTCAGTACACAGATGTAACGTATCCGTATACGAAAGTCCGGCAGTGGTTCCGATCTGGTTCCATACCGTTAGCGGATACTCCTTGAAGATCCTGTAGTTGCCGGTTGAAGTAGGTAAGTTGGGTGTATGAATTGCATTCCAGGTCAGGCTTGCAACAGATGTTCCTGCACCTCCTACATTCAGGAAAATGCTTTGCATTGTTTCAGAAGGAGCTGAATATTGAACACCGCAACCTGAACGTGTTTCCATGTAGTAATAAACAGATTGCGTATTTCCGTTGGCCCCGACATGCGTGTATGAAGAAGTGTTGTAATTGAAGATGCTGTCGATCGCGGTAAATGGTCCGCCGGCATTCAGGCTTGAATAGATATGGTAACTGTTGTAAGCCCGCGCCGTATCTGAAGGAATCATCCAGCTCAGCGTGATATCTCCGTTGGCACCAACAGATACGCAACGTACCTCCGGTGCATCGGGAATTGAATTGTCAACAAAACGGTCACCGTTCACATTGGATACGGACACGCAGGGTAAATTATCCCCTGTTTCAATCCTGTATTTGACGGAGTCAATGCATAATACCAGTGAGTCGTTAAAAGTGAGCGAATTGGTGCTTGCAATAAGGCCCCATGCACCTGATGCTACCTTGCGGAAAATATTATATGTTCCGCTTGCTGAAGGAAGTAAAGGTGTATGCGTTGCATTCCATGACAGGTTGGCAACGGAAGTTCCACCGCCACCCACATTTACAAATATGCTCCTGATGGTTGGTGACGGTGCGGAGTATTGCACACCGCATCCTGAACGTGTTTTGATATAGTAATAAACCGATTGCGTATTGGCATTCGCAACAGCATGATTATACGATGTCTGGCTGTAGTTGAAGATGCTGTCAATTTCATTAAAAGGTCCTCCGGCATTGGTGCTGAAGTAAATATGATAGCTGTTAAACCTGCCTGCTGTATCAAGCGGAGGCAGCCAGCTCAGGGTTACGTCGCCTGATGTTCCCACTGCAATGCAACGCACCGATGGCGGATCAGGAATGGAATTGTCAACAAAACGGTTTCCGTTTTCGTTGGAAATGGATACGCAGGGAAGGTTGTCGGCGATCTCTATCCTGTATTTCACTGAATCGATGCAAATGGTAAGCGTATCATTGTAGTTCAGGGAAGTGGTTGTTGTTAAGAGGCCCCATGCACCCGATGGTCCAATTTTCCTATAGATGTTGTAATTACCTGAGGAGCTCGGCAGTGACGGTGTATTGACTGCATTCCAGGTAAGGTTTGCCACATTGGTGTTTGCACCTGCAACATTGAGGAAAATGGATCTTGCCGTATTGGAAGCAAGTGAGTATTGCACACCGCATCCGGTCCTTGTTCTAAGCTGGTAATATACCGACTGTGTATTGGCGGCAGTACCGTTATGGATATAGGTTGTCTGGTTGTAATTGAATATGCTGTCGAGTATGTTGAACGGACCGCCTGCATTAAGGCTTGTATAGATGTGATAGCTGTTAAAATCAAGCCCGGTATCCGATGGTGCCTGCCAGGTGAGCGTAACACTGCCGTTTGTGCTTACGGCAAGGCAATGGATCACGGGAGCTGCAGGTACATGGTTGTCAACGAACCGCCCGCCGTCAACATTGGAGACGGAGAAGCAGCCGGATGCATCAGGAAGCTGAATCCGGTAATTGATGGTGTCGTTGCAGATGTGAATGGTGTCAACATACGAAAGGCTCGTTGTTGAATCAATCAGCGCCCAGTTTCCTGCCGGGTATTCTTTGTAGATATGATAATAGTTTCCTGCAGAAGGCAGCTTTGGAACACGCATGGCATTCCAGGTCAGGCTTGCATTACCGGCTACGTTGGCAACATTCAGGTAAATGCTCTTCAGCGTATCACCCTGAATGGAATAGGCAGGACCGCATGCCGACCGTGTCATCAGATAGTGTCCGACTGAGTTGCTGTTTGCATTCAGCCCTCCATCGACGTAGGTAAGCGTTGAATAGTTGAAGATGCTGTCGTACAACGTATAGGCTGCACCGTTAGCATGGTAAATAAAATATCCGTCAAATTCAATTGCCGTATCACCCGGGGCAACCCAGGTAAGGTTCTGGGATCCGTTTGTCTGAACGGCAATACAACGGAGAGATGGAGGATCGGGAGCAGGAGCAATTGAAAAACGGACTCCTGCAATTGAAGAAATGGATCTGGTGCCAATGGAGTCTTCCAGTTCTACCCTGTAATTCATAGTATCACTACAGCCAACATTGACCGTATCAATAAAACTCAAAGACGCCGTCGAATCAACGAACGTCCATACGTTCTGTGGTAATTCTCGATATATCTTGTAATGGGTGAGTGAACTGCTTAGCAGCGGGGTTCGTACCGGATTCCATTTAAGTTCCGCAATACCGGGTGCAAGCGTGTCGACCAGGAGAAACATGGTTGCTGCCGTATCTGTTATGCCGGTTGTCCGGTCTCCGTCGCATCCGAAGTGCGTTGAAGTATAATAGTAAACGGTATCAAGCTGTGCGTTAACGGTCGTATCCGTATAACTTGTAGAATCAATATTGAAAATGCTGTCGATAAGCACGAAAGGTCCGAAGGAGGATAAGGATCTCCAAATCTGGTAATTGTAAAATGAAGCGGCAGTATCATTTGGAGTTTTTCTGTCCCTCGGTTTGGCCCAATGGATTGTTACAGGACCTGCAGAATCAACTGCTGTGGTTCGCACCACGGAAGAATCAATTCGCGGGGGTGCAAGCACGGTAATGCTGATGGTGCTCACGGCAATTTGCGGAGCAGGGCAGAAGTTGTCCTGGTTCCTGATTACGAAATAGTAGGTGTTGTAAAAATTAGCGCACCCGATATTGAGTCCTTTCACGTGATCACAGGTAGTGACCCAGGTAAATTCAACACTGGAGCCGATCACATTGCCGACACTGGGCAATGGCGGGTTGGTGGTTGCGCAGGGAGGGATAAGACATCCGGCATTGGGATTGGTAAAACCTGCGCCGAACTGTCCTCCGAATCCCATTACTTCGATCATTTGTGGCGCTATAGGCGGACCAGTGACAAAATCATAATCGTGTGCATTCAGGAAAAAATGGACGGTATCACCGGCATAAACAGTATCGGTATACGAGGTCCAGTTTCCGCTGGCATCCTGGAAAGGCGGATCAACCAGCGGTGGTGCGTTGGGCGTGCCGGCAACGGTGAGGGGACAGTTACCCAGCATAACGATCTGTATTTCGCGGAATATCTCGGCTACCTTGATGCCGCACTTATAGGCGGTAACCTGCGTACAGGTCACGTAATTACCTGCCTGGTAGCAGGCATAATTGATTTCTCCCGTATTCAGGTTAATGGTTGCACCTACGTTTGGCGGGTTAAATGGCAACGGATTGAACTGGCTGTATGGTGCATTGTAGGTGGCAAGGGGCGGGTTGGATCCGATCACCCAGGGAGAAGGAGGCGTGTTTACTGTGCTTTCAAGCGGGTGACCCCAGGTATAAACGAGGGAGTCATATTCGGGGTCAATGGCAACGTGGTTATACGTAAACGGGAATCCGGTGCAGAGCACGGTGCTGGGCCTTTCGGCGAATGCCGGTGAGCCGTCATAGCATGGGTTAACGTTTTGTCCGTTGTATGGATACATCACCGCTCTCATGGTGAAACCACCGGCGACCATGTTGTCAAGCGCGCCATTTCTGCAGCAGGAAGTCCAGGAAAAAACCCATCCGCCTGCGGGGGGAACTCCGTTCAGCGTAATTGGATTGGAAGTGTAAACACCTTCTTCAGTAGCGCCGGCAGGTGGATTGGGGCTAAAGCAATTGTAAGTGGGCTGGCAGTAAGTGATGTCGTTGGTGGTCCAGTTAGGCAGCTGAATGGATGTTAAACCCGGATTACCCCAGACGTCAAGGCTTAACGGACCTGTAGGGATCGGTATACCGGCGCAGTCCCGGTACAGGATCATTTTAAAAACGAACTGTCCGTTCGCCTGGCATGTCCAGGTAATTTCTCCACCCATGAGGTGTGAAGCCCGGCTCTGAAAAGATAGCATAAAAAGCAGAATAAAAGGTAGAATCTTTTTCATGAAAGTGTTTGCATTAAAAATTTAAAAAACATGTGGAATTTTACTGAAGATTTTACTTGTAAAGCGAATGCGTTATTAGACAAAAGATAGGTAACATTTCCGATATAAAATGACGTAATTTTCACAGCTATGCAAAAGTAAGCTTTAGGAGCAAATTATACAACTATTTTTTACCAACTACAACCTCCGTTAATTCACTTTTATTCAGGTATTTAACAGCCAGCTCCCGGAGGTCTTCAGGACTGATTGTACGCAGGATTTCAAGGTAACGATCATAATAGCCGTAATCCAGGCCATAAAAGTAAATCCCCTTCAGCTTGTCAGCCTGCGCAAAAGGCCCGTCAATGCTGCGCATAAAGGCTCCTACCAGGTAATTCTTCACTATCCTCAGCTCTTCTTTCCCAACCGGTTCCTGCTGCAGTCTGTCGATTTCCCCGTAAATCTCCTTCAGGGTTTCATTGGTAACCTGTGCTCCTACTTCCGTTGCAATAAAAAAATATCCTGCCTGTTGCAGGGAAACCATTGCAGAACCAATACCATATGTAAAACCCTTATCCTCCCTGATATTCGACATCAGACGCGAACCGAAATAGCCTCCCAGCAATGTATTCAAAATACTCATACCCACAAAGTCAGGATGGGTCTTGTTAAACATTTTTCTACCGATCCTGATGGCAGACTGCAACGCATCTGATCTTTCCAGATATCCGGCAGACGCAACAATTGCGCCGTTGGTTGCATGGGCCGTTTTGATTTTATCAACATTTGGTTGAAAACTTTTTCCAAAGTATAAATCCAGCGCTTTTTTCACTTCTTCCGTGACATTCCCTGAAGCAATAACAGTAAGGGTTTCAGGGTTGTAAGCCGCAGCATGAAATCGCTGTAATTCATCACGTTCCAGTTGTTCAAAATCTTTTTCAGTTACATAATAACCATAGGGATGATTGCTTCCAAAAAGCTTTTCAGCAAGGGTTTTACGGGCTACAAATTCAACTTTTTTATTGCTGACAGCAAGCTTTTGCCTGTGCTGGATGACGAAGGTCTGCAATTCTTCCGCCGGGAAAACAGGCTCATTGATCACCTCAAAGGCAAGGGGCAGGGTTTCCTTGAGGAACTTACCGAGGGTATACAGGGTGACTGCAGCAGTATCTGTTCCGCATTCTGTCTGCAGGCTTGCACCATAAAAATCAAAATGTGCTGCAATATCCTTTGCTGTCCTGCTACGGGTTCCTTCATCCAGCAGGTCATTTGTAGCCGATGCTACAAGCCGTTTTGGCTCATGAATGCTGCCTGCCCTGAAAATGAATTCAATGCGCAGTACGTCCTGTTCAGGCGCATGAACGGTGAAGCAGGGCACGCCGTTTTTTAAAAGGAATTTTTCCGCCCGCGGAACAAAAATTTCAGAAGGGATCTCAACAGTCGGTTCAAGGGTTCTGTCTATAAGCATTGATCAGATTCAGTTTTTGGATAAATAATGCAGTGTGGAACAGTTTTCAGGTTTGAAAATATCATTGGCCATCCTGCGGATGTCAGCTGAAGTAACCTTGTTGTAATTCCGGACCTGGTTGTTGATTTCACCGGTGTCACCAAGCATTTCATAATAGGCCAGGTTTAGCGCTTTATTGGCAATATTCATTTCAGAAAAAACCAGGCCTGACTCAATTTTATTTTTAACCTTGGTCAGCTCCTGTTCCGTAGCATCTGTTTTCCGGCTTGTCTCCAGCTCTTCTGCAATGGCTTCTTCCGCCTGCGCCATGGAAATTCCCCTGACCAGCTTGCCTTCCACCACCAGGAGACTCTTATCAAGATCTCCCATCATGTAAGCGCCAACCTCGGTTAGTATTTTTTTTTCTTTAACAAGCGACTGATGCAAACGGGAGGATTTCCCCCTTGACAAAACATCACTCAGCAAATCAGTGGCATAAAACGCCGGGTCGTTTCTCGCGCAGCAATGGTAAGCTTTATAAATCGCATCGTATGAAACGGGCCTTTCAACTTCAAGCAGCCTTGCTTCCCGCTGTTCCGGTTCTGCAGGAAGCTGTCTGGTATAACCGGAAGAAGGAGGGATGGGTGCGAACCACTTTTCGGTAAGTTCTCTTGCACGATCTGCACTGATACTTCCGCTTAGTGTGAGAATGGCATTATCAGGTGAATAGAACTTCCTGAAAAAAGAACGTACATCATCCAGCGTTGCATTTTCAATATGAGAAATATCTCTTCCGATGGTGGCCCACCTGTAGGGGTGCAACTGGTAAGCCAGCGGACGCAGCAGCAGCCAAACATCGCCAAATGGCTGATTAAGGTAACGTTGCCGGAACTCTTCAATAACCACCTGCCGCTGCACTTCCAGGCTTTTCTCCGTAAAGGAAAGGCTCAGCATCCGGTCCGATTCAAGCCAGAAAGCGGTTTCCAGGTTGGTTGCCGGTATGGTCAGGTAATAGTTGGTGAAATCACTGTTGGTAAAGGCATTGTTTTCAGCGCCTGCCAGCTGCAGCGGCTTGTCGTAATCAGGAATGTTGACGGACCCGCCAAACATGAGGTGCTCGAACAGGTGCGCAAAGCCGGTTTTTTCCGGGTCCTCATCGCGTGCCCCCACCTTGTAGAGAATATTCATTGCAACAAGGGGGGTGGAGGTATCTTCGTTTACAATAACGGTTAGACCATTGTCAATTTTGAATTTTTCAAATTTCAGCATATTTCCGTTTGCTTTACGGACAGGAAAAGTTCTGCCTGTCACTTAGCAGCAGTTAAATATAATGATAATTCCTTTCAGGTCTCCAATACAAAACGGAATGGCTGAACCTGAACTGGCTGAAATATGGACGGAAGAAGTCCATAAGCCGTCAGTTTTTAACAGCCGCCTTATTGAAACCAGGGACCGTGATTGGTTGAACTATTTGGATGTCAGGGTAATGACCGGAACAATCATTTCCTCCGGTGATATACCTCCGTGTTGAAAAGTATTCCTGTAATGATTCACATAATAGTTGAAGTTATTCGGATAGGCGAAAAATTTATCGCCCTTGATAAAAACAAAAGCAGTGCTTAAATGGGTTTTTGGAAGGAATACATCGGCAGGATTCCTGACCTCAAGCACATCCTTTTTTTCATAATTCAGATTTTTTCCCTGCTTGTAACGCAGGTTGGTATTGGTGTTCCTGTCGCCGATGATTTTGGACGCTTCTTTCACCCTGATCGTACCATGGTCGGTGGTGATGATCAGCTTTGCTTTTTTCTCTGATATTTTTTTAAGCACTTCCAGCAACGGGCTGTGTTCGAACCAGGATAATGTGATGCTGCGATAGGCCGATTCATCATCAGCAAGCTCACGGATCACTTCCATATCCGTCCGCGCATGCGACAGCATGTCAACAAAATTATAAACGATCACATTGAGCTTGTTCCCGAACAGGTTTGCAATATTGTCGATCAGCTCTTTTCCCGCCTGGTGATTGGTGATCTTGGTATAAGAGCTTTTATAGTTTTTCCGCGTCCGCTGTAGGTGATCAATTAAAAAATCCTGCTCATACAGGTTTTTTCCACCTTCTTCCTCATCATTGAACCACTTTCCCGGAAACCGCTTTTCGATTTCCGAAGGCATCAATCCGGCAAAAATAGAATTGCGTGCATACTGGGTGGCTGTCGGCAGGATGGCATAATAAGTATCTTCTTCTGTAATTCTGAAATATTCGCTGATAATGGGTTGTATCACTTTCCACTGATCATAACGCAGGTTGTCGATCAGTACAAAAAATACAGGATCTTCAGTTGCATCAGCAACAGGAAATACCTTTTTCTTAAAAAGCTGCGGAGAAAGCACAGGTGCATTTTGGTCCGGGTTCTTAACCCAGTTCACATAATTCGCTTCAACAAATTTGCTGAACTGCACATTGGCTTCATTCTTCTGCAGGGTGAGGATGTCATACATCCCTGCATCTTTCGATTGTTCAAGTTCGAGCTCCCAGTAAACAAGCTTTTTATAAACTTCCGCCCATGATTTGTGATCAAGCCTGTCATTGAGCGTCATGCCGATATTTCTGAATTCCTGCTGGTAATCGGCGTTAGTTTTTTCACTGATCAGCCTTTTGTTATCCAGGTTCTTCTTTATACTGAGCAGGATCTGATTGGGATTGACGGGTTTGATCAGGTAATCGGCAATCTTGCTGCCGATGGCATTTTCCATGATCTGCTCTTCTTCGCTTTTGGTGATCATCACCACGGGTATATCGCCGTTGATATTCTTCAACCGCACCAGTGTTTCAATTCCGGAAAGACCCGGCATGTTTTCATCAAGGAATACAATGTCAAAACGGTCTTTTTTGATTTTATCGAGGGCATCGTCTCCGTTATTCACGGTGCTTACCCTGAATCCTTTTTCTTCCAGAAACAGGATGTGCGGCTTTAGCAGATCAATTTCATCATCAGCCCAGAGAATATGTAGTTTATCCATAGAAATTCGTCTTAATATAAAGGTGTATAAAAAATAAAATGCAGGTAAAGTTAGGGAAAGAAATATAACAGCCTTATACGCATGAAGGTTTCTTTTTATTTCAATGCTTTGCAAAATAATGATAATTTTCCACCCGCTTTCCACAGGGGAAAGCAGCCAGGAATTGAACAAAAAGAAAATAATCAACGATCCGGTTTACGGTTTTATCAGCATCCCGTATGAAATTATTTTTGACCTGATCGAGCATCCGTTTTTTCAGCGTTTGCGCCGTATCAGGCAGCTGGGTATGACGTATCTCGTTTATCCGGGCGCCCTGCACACCCGTTTTCATCATGCCATCGGTGCCCTTTACCTGACAGGCAAAGCCATTGAAATACTCCGGGGGAAAGGTAATGAGATTACCGATCAGGAAGCGGAAGCCGTTTCCATTGCTATCCTGCTGCATGACATCGGTCACAGCCCTTTTTCACATGCACTCGAGAACAGCCTGGTAAACGGTGTTACCCATGAGCATTTTTCATCCCTTTTCATGGAAAAGCTGAATGAGGAGTTTGACGGGGCACTGACCATGGCGATCAGGATCTTTAACGGAACTTACAGTAAAAATTTCCTGCACCAGCTGGTTAGCGGACAGCTGGATATGGACAGACTTGATTATCTTAAACGCGACAGCTTTTTTACCGGCGTTTCAGAAGGCGTCATCAGCTCCGACCGCATCATTGAAATGCTCGACGTGCATCATGACCAGCTGGTTGTGGAGGCGAAAGGCATTTATTCCATTGAGAAATTTATCATTGCCAGGAGGCTGATGTACTGGCAGGTATATTTTCATAAAACGGTGCTGGCAGCCGAACAGATGCTGGTGAAAGCACTGCAGCGTGCAAAGGAATTATCCATGAATGGCAGTGATCTGTTTGCAACGCCGGCATTGCAGGTGTTTCTTAAAAGCCGGCTCACTGCCGCCGATTTTGCAAGAGACAAAAAAAACCTTGAAACCTTTGCCAGCCTTGATGACTATGATATTTTTACTGCACTGAAAGTATGGTCCTCCCATCCTGAACCGGTTCTTTCCACAATATGCCGCGGCCTGGTGGACCGGCGATTGTACAAATGCCTGTTGCAACAAAAACCATTCGAAAGCAGGATGACTGACAAGCTGAAAAAAAATGCAGCGGCTCAGTTTAAAGTTTCAGAAGCTGATGCGGATTATTTTGCATTCACCGGTGCAATAGCCAACAATGCATACAATCCCAAAGAAGAAAAAATAAACATTTTGTTTAAAGATAAGCAGGTCAGGGATATTGCTGATGCATCCGATCAGCTGAACATTTCCGTTTTGTCAGGACCAGTGACAAAATATTTTTTATGCAGACATCCGTTGTTACAGCATGAATAATTTTCAGAAAAATTATTTTTTGCCGGGAGAGGCATAGCTGTTCACATCCTTGTCGGATATTGTTTTATCGCACAGGATAACAAGCCGCTCAATGACATTCCGAAGCTCCCTGATGTTTCCTGTCCAGTCTACTTTCTGCAATTCCTTTAAAGCGTCTTTGGTAAAAGATTTAAGCTGCATGTTGTAGTCTTCGCAAATTTCTTTGAGAAAATATTCGGCAAGAAGCGGAATGTCGTCAATGCGGTCGTTGAGTGCGGGAACATGGATGAGGATAACGCCAAGCCGGTGATAGAGGTCTTCGCGGAAGTTGTTATTTTCAATTTCTTTTTTCAGGTCTTTATTGGTGGCAGCAATGACCCGTACGTTAACGGTAAATTCCTTTTCACCTCCAACACGGGTTATTTTTCCATCCTGCAGCGCACGCAGTACTTTTGCCTGGGCAGCAGGGCCCATGTCGCCGATCTCATCCAGGAATAAAGTTCCGCCATTGGCCTGTTCAAATTTTCCGATTCGCTGCTTGATGGCAGAAGTAAAGGAGCCTTTTTCATGGCCGAACAGTTCGCTTTCAATCAGCTCGGAAGGGATTGCAGCGCAGTTCACCTCCACCAGCGGTGCATGCGCCCTGTTGCTTTGTTCATGAATGAGCCTGGCAACGAGTTCTTTTCCTGTTCCGTTTTCGCCGGTGATCAATACACGCGCTTCAGTAGGTGCGATCCGGCTGATCATTTCCCGGATCTTTCGCATCGGCTCTGACTCACCGATCATCGGTGTGGTACGTGAAATTTTTTTCTTTAACGCTTTTGTTTCTGTGATCAGTGATGAACGGTCCATGGCATTGCGCA
>Ga0157380_10000244_pt1 | contig 32717 bp, 31 predicted proteins | sample S35metaG_FD_119757 | JGI IMG/M metagenome (GOLD analysis project Ga0157380, IMG submission 119757) | Switchgrass rhizosphere microbial communities from Kellogg Biological Station, Michigan, USA - S3-5 metaG | ecosystem: Host-associated > Plants > Roots > Rhizosphere > Soil | place: USA...
CACACCGTTGATTTCATCTCCGTGCACACCACCGATGACCATCACATGAGGACCAGGATTTATGCTCCTGAAAATTTCCATGTGTATCGCAACACGGGTTCCGGAAGGGAGATTTCCAACATTGTAATTAACCCTGGAGACAGCACCTGGATTGATGTCGTTGCTACCGAGTTGGATTTTCCTGATGTCACTATACAGGGACGGGTCGAGCATTTGTTTCGACGTATTTAATAATTTGCCCGGCAATGTCTACACCCGTAGTACCTTCAATGCCTTCAAGTCCTGGGGAGGCATTCACTTCCAGAATAAGTGGTCCTGCATTTGATCTCAGGATATCTACACCAGCTATCTGCAGACCCATGAGCCGTGCTGCACTGAGCGCAATTTCTTCTTCCTCACTGGTGATACGTACTTTATGTGATGATGCTCCACGATGCAGATTTGATCTGAACTCACCATCCTGTGCATTTCTTTCCATGGATGCAATCACTTTATCTCCAACGATAAATACACGTACATCTTTTCCTTTTGATTCTTCAACAAATCGTTGAAGCAATATTTCTTCGCGCAACCTGATGAATGCTTCGGCAACTGATTGAGCAGCACTCTGACTTTCACCAAGTATAACACCCATGCCTTGTGTACTGTTGAGTGTTTTAATCACCATGGGATATTGATTACCCAATACACGAAGAGATGATTCCACATTTTCAGGCATGGCCGTAAATATGCTATCCGGAACCGGTAGTTGGTTTGCTGCCAGGTATTGTAAAGCAGTTCGTTTATCGCGTGATCGCAACAGCGCATCAGTGCCAACTGCGGTGAATACACCCATCAATTCAAATTGACGAACAACTGCTGCACCATAACTTGTAACGGAAGAACCGATCCTTGGGACCACGGCGTCAGGTCTACCAAGATATTCTCCCTGGTATCGTACCCCTAATCTTCCTTCAAGAATGGTCAAGTCACATTGCACGTGGTCTACTACACGAACAGAGTGACCTCTTCGACGAGCCGCCATAACCAGGCTATGGGTTGAATATAGAATCGGGCTCCGGCTAAGTATCAGGATTCTCATAAGGAGGGAAGATAATAAATCATCATCAATAGCTTTAAAAAAATGCTCCCAACGAGCAGGCTTGGTTTTATCCCCATATTTATGGGCACTTATAAAATGATACCTTCACGAAATGCAATTGAACGATAAACGAACTATTAATGGCTGGGCATATTTCGATTGGGCCAATTCGGCTTACTACCTTGTTATTTCTACCGCCATATTCCCGATTTACTTTTCCAGTGTTACGGATGACCGGATTTCAATTGCAGGGGGAACGATTTCAAATACGGCCCTATATTCCTTTTCAGTTTCAGCAGCATATATCCTGATAGCTATACTTTCTCCATTACTTTCAGGTATTGCGGATTATTCCGGACGAAGGATGTCTTTCTTGAAATCTTTCACGTTGCTTGGTGCTTTTGGTTGTATTGCTTTATTCTTTTTCCAGTCCCCTGAAAGTATGTGGATTGGAACAACCGCATTTATTTTAGGCACTATAGGTGCAGCCGGAGGATTGGTTTTTTATGACTCCTATCTCCCGCTTATTGCATCTGAAGATCAATATGACAAAGTAAGTGCACGAGGTTATGCATATGGGTATGTTGGCAGTGTTATATTACTGGTAGTTTGCCTGGTGATGATTCAAAAACCGGAATGGTTTGGTATCAGTAATCCCACGCTACCGTCGCGAATTTCATTTGTATTAGTTGGTTTGTGGTGGCTTGGATTTTCACAAATAACGTTCAAACGACTTCCTGCAGATGTGCCTCTCATAGAGCCCGGGAAACTCCTGGCGAAAGGATGGAATGAATTGTTGCAAGTTTGGCAAAACATTAAGCATGATGCTGACATCAAACGGTTTTTGGCAGCATATTTTTTTTATATCGCGGGTGTACATACGGTGATCTACCTGGCCTCACTATTTGCTGATCATGAATTAGGATTTAAAGATTCAGAATTGATCATCACTATTTTATTGTTGCAACTGGTAGCCATTCCTGGTGCATTATTCTTCGCACGCGTATCGAAATGGAAAGGAAACAAATTCAGCCTGATGATTCAACTCGTCATCTGGATGCTGATTTGCCTTGGGGCTTATGCCACAACAGAAAAATGGCAATTCTTCACGATAGCCGGATTAGTAGGAATGGTGCTCGGCGGAATACAATCCTTATCAAGATCCACTTATGCCAAACTATTAGAAGGTCGCAAAGAAGATCCGACAACTTTTTTCAGCTTCCTAGATGTGTTGTCCAAGCTAGCTATCGTATCAGGAACTTTTATTTTTGGATTGGTCAATTCACTGACTGGAAGTATGCGATATAGTGTACTCGTTTTAACCCTTTTCTTCCTGGTTGGTGCCATACTTTTATCGGGGGTATCTCCAATGAAGCTTAGTTCACAAACGAAGTAAAGGCTGAGGCGAAGGCGAAGGCTGAGGCGAAGGCGAAGGTGAAGGTGAAGGCTAAAGAGAAGGCTGAGGCGAAGGCGGAGAAAGCTTATTTCATCAAAAACTACTCCTGGAATTCGTAGCATCCAAGATCAGGAGCAACAGGATCTCTTGGTTTATTATCAAGATCATCTGCAATGGTGCTGATTGGTTTTCCCTTCATGATGGCAATGGACATTGTGTCCAAATGATAATCATTCTTAGCCATGTCAACAAATAAGGTATCGCCAAAAGCATATTCAAAACATCCTGAACAAATCGTTTCAAAAAACTCCGGGAAGTTATCTTCATCCAGCAATTCATCGACCACGACCATGTTGTCCTGCATGCTGACATTAAAAAAACCTCCTTGCTGACTTGCTGCATCGATCATCCAAACTTCATCGGTCGAGGATCCAACAAGGATACAATTCCTGACAGATGCTTCCAGGTTGTTGACTAACGCTCCTTCACTACATAAAGGGTCCGAGCAATAATAATTATTCATAAAGAGGGCTTCCGCATCATTTCCAAAACTAGCCATCGTACAATACGCCAGGTCATATTGGCCTCCAAAAGTCAATGCAACGGACTGACCATTATTCTCATAAAAGAGTGTGTTTGAAATATTGGCTTGTGCATGACGCCCAAAAAATCCAGGGCCACTCGTAAATGAGACGATGCTATGATCTATCTCCACCGATGAAGCACTATCCGCAGTAATGCCTGCAATCGCATTACTGAGATGCATGTAGCTGAATCGATGTGGGCCACTTTCAGGTCCGATCCGAATACCCGCCCATACACCTTCATGATCAGGTTCTATACGATCATCATGAATGATTACTGGTTTGTCAAGCGTCCCATTGACGGTTAGTTTGCCATCAGGTAGTGTATAAATCAAACCTTCATTGTAAATGCCAATTTGATTATTCGCGATTCCACCATGAACATACAATCTTGTACCTGGTGGTAAAATGAGATTACATGAATCAATCAATAATGTTCCATACAATACATATGGCCGGGGATCATCCCAGGTGACTTCACCAAAATCACAAGTCAGTAAAGAAATGCGGTTTGGCTGATCCGGACCAGGAATGTAATTGGCATTCTGTCCCCACGCAATAAGTGTAACCGATTGAGTTGATCCATTGGTTAGAAACTCGACTTCGGCTTCAAGAATAAAAGGGCTTATTGAAACCGGCTGATCAGGATCAATGACCGCATCAACGAAAACATAGATGCTGTCATCAGGCCTTATCTCTATATCCTTGATACTTTCACCAGTGTATCCATCTACGTTTAAGGTAAAAAATGAAGCCTGACTACCTGTTATTTTTATCTCACTGATTCGCAGCGAGGCATCATGAGGATTAAAGACCTTAAAATATCGAGTTACCGTACTGACCTCTGTCAATACGGTATCAAAAGTGAGTGTATCAATGGTGATGGCAAGTGTATCCGTACTATCCGTGGTAAATTTTTCATTATAACATGAAGTCGCAGGGATGAGTGCTAAAATGCAAATACTGACGCCAACAGCAACATGCAATACTCGACGAATCAGAGAGTTTTTATTCCAAAAAAAATAAATCATGGGCATATTGATTATCGCTCGTGCATTGCTATCCCAGGTATACTTCCTGGAACCATTTCCTGAGGGCGAAAATACTTCAATGAGCGTAAACGGTCACAAAAGATGGCATAATATCCCAAAGGCCAAACAGAAAGAAGATAAGCCAGGCAGTTTAAATGAATAAAGTACATATATGTTACTTTTGCTTGTATTCTACTCACTACGAATACCCACTATCTTAAAATCCCTTTAACGGCATGGCATTAACCATCATTGCATACATCGTCGTTGGGTTATATACCCTGGCCCTGATTTATATTACCTTTTACTGTCTTATCCAGTTACATCTCCTTCTTAAGTATGGAAAAGACAAACGACTGAAAATTGGTGCATTAACGGATCTATCTGGATTTGGAAGCACTTTACCTGCTGTAACGATCCAATTGCCCATTTTCAATGAACGGTTTGTCGTGGAGCGCCTGATCGACAATATGGTCATGATGGATTATCCTCCAGATAGACTGCAGATCCAGGTGTTGGATGATTCAACCGATGATACCCAACAAGTTTGTAAGGATAAAGTAGCGGTATACAAACAAAAAGGGGTTAACATCGAATACATACACCGCTCGGAGAGGGAAGGATACAAGGCAGGAGCACTTCGTGATGGACTCAAGACAGCAACCGGTGAGTTTATCGCCATTTTCGATGCTGATTTTTTACCTCATAAAGATTTCCTAAAGCAAACACTTCCTTACCTGGAGGATGAGCGCGTGGGAGTTGTACAGACAAGATGGGACCATATCAACGGAGATTATTCCCTCATCACTAAACTGCAAGCCTTTCAACTCAATGTTCATTTCACGATCGAACAATCTGGTAGACAATCCGGAAATTACCTCCTGCAGTTTAATGGAACAGCTGGTGTGTGGCGACGTAAAACCATTGATGATGCAGGAGGATGGGAAGCGGATACCTTAACCGAAGACCTGGACCTCTCTTACCGCGCACAATTGAAAGGATGGAAGATCAAATACCGCCAGGATGTTGCTTCCCCTGCTGAATTGCCTGTTGAAATGAATGGTCTCAAGTCACAACAATTCCGATGGATGAAAGGGGGTGCTGAAAATGCGAGAAAGCTTTTACCTGAAGTTTTCAGATCTGGAATACCTTTTTCACAAAAAATTCATGCCGCTGCACATCTATTGTCCAGCTCTATATTCCTTGTAGTATTCGCATTAGCTGTGCTGAGTGTCCCTACTCTATTCCTCGTCGGTACGATCAACCTCGATATGCGATTCTACTGGGTATTTATGCTGGGCATACTGACAGTAGGATGGGTATACTTTGTAGCTAACAGTGATACTACGTGGAGCGATGAAAATATCGTTAAACGCATTGGTCGTTTTACCTTGATGTTTCCTCTTTTCCTTTCATTGTCCATGGGTATGTCCCTTCATAATAGTATTGCGGTAATGGAAGGATACAGGGGGAAGAAGAGTGCATTTATGCGTACACCTAAATTTAATATCCAGCGACTTCAAGACACCTTCAAGCAAGGGTTTTATGCGGTAGGCAAAATATCAGGTACGACGATCATAGAAGGTTTGTTGTCCCTTTATTTTCTTTCAGCTGTGGTGATGGGTGTTGCGCAAGGCAAAACATCATTCCTGGTTTACCATATCATGTTGATGATCGGTTTCGGAAGTATCTTTTTTTATACCGTCAGGCACTTGAGTCACCGGTAAAAAAAAAGCCCACACAGTAGAACTGTAAGGGCGTAAAAATATTTTAGCTGATATTTTAGCCGGGATTAATATGACCAGAGGTCATGCTCCCAGTTGAAAAGCTCCATTTTGATTCTTTCTGATTCCATCAAACGCTCGATACCTTTTTCCGGACCATTGTAATAATCGTCAAGTCTTAGGTCAAGTACGTTAGACTGTTTGTAGATGTAGCTTGAAAACCTTCTCTGTTCAAACAGGTCATACCATGTGCTTCCAGATGCATCATTACCTTCAGTAAACACGGTGTGGCGTGAAAGTGCCTCACGAGCTTCTGGATAATACACCCAAAACATTGGTATAGCGTATTTGAATTCGCCGGTAGATTCATCGATATAATCCCTGATCGGGGCAATACCGAGGATGCGTACACCCATGCGAGAACTTTCTTCATCAAAAAACCACATTTCCTTTACCCTGTATTTCTGAATATCCTCCGGATTGATGGGATTGTTGACAATACTCACTTCGTCTTCATAAGTATCCGGGTTGAATACCAAAACAGTATCATTGTCCACGAGTTTGTCCAAGACTTCTTCAGGTGTCATCATTTCTTTGAAGGTTTCATCCTTAAATACTTTGATTTCACCTGACTTAGCCCCTTCTGCTATAATGGTGAAGAAAGGTTCAAGTGGATAAGTGAACGGAAGATTGATTTTCTCCCGGACATCGATGATACGCCATAAACGGCGCTCCCAAGGAATATCTGCTTCACGCAGAGGCTCGTATGGAAGTACCCTATTTTCGTAGATCATCGTTTTGCGAACGACATCATCGATATATACATCCTCAACAGGATCGCTTGATTCGGTGATGATACTTTCAGCTTGCTGAGCCCAGGAGAAACCAGGAATCAGAAGGGCAAATACACCTACCAGGTAAGCAGAAAATGATTTCATGATGAATATCAGTTAATTTTAAATACAAGTTGGTTGATATCCCGGCCCGCTACGTCACCAGGGCATTTTGCCTTTACATTTTCGAAGTAGTAGGTATCACCGGCTTTAGCCTGATCAACCAATCCTCTTGGGCCTGCATTGTAGCCTCCACCTTTATTTGCTTCCATCAACGGATCTTGTCTTCTAGGTACCCGCACAAGCTGGTAACCCATGATCTCACATTTGGCATCAAAGTCAAAGTTATCTAACACAGCAAACAATCCTTTCTGCGCTTTAAATTCACCAGAACCCATCACTCCGCCCATTGAAGAGCTAAGTTTTGCGTTCGGGTTAGGAATCTTTTTCACCCTGAATTCTCTCTTTTCAGAAAGACCAGGAGCAGATACATTTACATAAGCGAACTCGCCCAATTTAGTTTGTGTACCGACCTTAACATTAAATGTTCCATCGCTGTTGCGGCTAATGCTTCCACCACCAGCTCCAGACATACTAACCTGAACCTGGTTACTAGGAACACCGGCAGCCGATACAGCTACTGGGTTATCCACACCAATATAGAACACGTTCATTTTGGTAGCAGATACAGATACAGAACGCTCACCAACTTCATACTCAAATTCTTTTTTGAAAGTTTGAGTTTCATTAGTGACCGGGTTAAGTACGTTGATTGAGGCTGAGTATTTTCTAACACCTACTCCTCCAGCAGATGCAGTATACTTGGCAACACCTTCTGCGTCAACAGGAAGACTTCTTCCGTCAACTGTGATAGAGATACCTGTCTTACTGTCAGCTCCTGCAAATGCGCTCAAAAAGATATCTGCTTCATAGGTATCACCTTTGATCACATATGATTTCTTAGCAGCAGATACAACCGTAAATTTATCCAAAACCACATCGGTAGTTGTACCTACTTTATTGGCCAGGTAATTAAGAACGGTAGCTTCAGAATTCTTAACATCATTTTGGAACTTACGTAAGATAGGAAGCGCAGCTTGAAGCGGCATGTGGTTGAAGTTCATTTCAGACCAACTCTTCTTTTTCTTGTGTTTCCATGTTTCGTCATCGATGGAAAGAGCTATATCCTTAGAATAGGTTGCTCTATCGGCTGTGTCGATTAGGGAGATAAACTTCTCTCTGTACTCAATGATTTTAGCTTTGAGTTCTTCACCAACACCTTTGTCCACGAGGATTCGGGTAGTTACGTCTTTGTTCTTTTCTCCTTTCAAGTGATCGGTGATTTCACCAGTCTCCGGATCAGGTAGATAAGAACCTGTGGACGTAATCATGGTATCAATAATATTCTGGATGTATTGGTCCAGTTCAGCAGCATATTGTCTTGTAGGATCAACACGCTCAGCATATACAGCTAATGATTCCCTCTTTTTTGCACCAGCTTTAATAGCCTCTGGCATTTTAGCGTTTGCTTCGTCAAGGGCATGGTTACTCTTACCAAGACTCTTGTCAACAACTTTAAACGCATTGAATATCTCTGCAGAGACGTTGAGGGCAAGCAGTGCGGTCAATACCAGATACATGATATTGATCATCAACTGCCGGGGCTCCTTTGGAATTGACATATCGGATTAATAGTTTTTTCTTAAATAAATAGATCAGTTCAGCAATCAAGGTGAGCCTTAGGCTTTTCCTCCGGTCATTGCACTTAATACATTACCATACACGCTGTTCAGTGACTTCAGGTTCTTATTCAAGACAGACATCTGATCTGTGTATCCTTTAGCATCAGCTTCTGAGCTAGCTAATTGGGTAAGTGCGGCATTCATGTGCGCAAGTTGGTCTTTACTAGCAAGAACACCTTGGTACATAGCGCTTACGCCCTGGATGTTTTGGTTTAATGCAGAAATGTGTCCACGGTAAGCCTTAGCTTCTTCAACACTGTGGCTGAGTTCTTGCATGGCTTGGTTCATCCTGTCGTAGAAGTTACCCATAGACTTGATCTGATCTGAAGTCTTGGAGAAATCTACTTCCTGAAGTGCTTTGAGTGAGCTCATGCTTTTAGACATGATCTGCAACTCTGATAACATACCGCCAAGGCTGGTTTCAACCTTAGATGCATTCAACGGACGCTGATCTTTATCAACTTCACCAGCAGTAAGTGCAGTAATATTACTGTTGTACTTATCCAATCCTGGATATAATTTTTCCCAGTAGTAATCCTTTTCTGGTGGGATGATACCTAAAATCAAGAAGAGGAAAGCTTCAGTTAACAAACCGGCTGTGATAGCGGCGTCTCCCCATGGAGCACTTCTGATTTTGCCAAGCGCCCCGATCATTACGACGGAGGCTCCGAAACCAATGATGGCGTTTTTAAGATACTTGAATGAGCTAGATTTAATAAACCTGTTCATGCTGGTTGAGATGTTTTTGTTGTTAAAAATGATAAATCAGTCAAATCCCAGGGCCTCACCGGATCACTTTAGGATGGTCCGGTCCATTCCTGATATAGCTTGTTTTGTTCAATGTCTCTCTGAATCCGGACCTGCTAACCTGTCCAGGTCCTGTCTAAAAAATCGGAGTAATGCTAAATCGTATGCGTTTGTCCAATTCAATTAATTCGCGTCGTCAATTGCTCTTCCTAAGAAGGTAAGTGCACAACGGAAGCCAATATATGATTTCGTGGTATCCTGATACTCCCAGTGACGTGTACTTGTCTGTAAGTAATAGGCCACATCTTTCCAAGAACCACCGCGGATTACTTTACGCTTGTAAACAGCTGGATCGTCTTCTTTGGCATCGTACTTAATATCTGGGTTATTATCGTGTACGATATAATGGGCATTTTCAAAGAAAGCAGATTCCGTCCATTCAGAAACATTCCCGGACATGTTGTACAACCCGTAATCATTAGGGAAGTAAGCATCAGCTTTCACTGTGTAATGTCCACCATCTTCTGGATAATTTCCACGGCCAGGTTTAAAGTTGGCCAATAAGCAACCTTTAGCATTTCTAAGACCATAACCTCCCCATGGATATGGTGCGAGATCGTGACCTCCGCGGGCTGCATATTCCCACTCATGCTCGGTTGGTAAACGGAATTCTTCGGTATTGGGCTCATCGCCACGGAAAGTGTTCCAAAGGTTTGTACGCCATGCGCAGAAAGCTTTGGCCATTTTCCAGTTCACCCCTACTACTGGATAATCATCAAAGGCAGGATGCCAGAAATAATTACGGGTGAAAGGCTCATTATAGGAATAAGCAAAATCGCGGATCCAAACCAAGGTATCAGGATAGATGCTAACTTCTTCACGATTGATGATTTCAGTTCTTTTACCCTTAAACTCAGGGCTTGCTGCTTTTTTCCAGTCCTTCCACTCATATTTATATACGAGTTCGCGGGTATCAATTTCCTGAGCACCGGCAAATACGTCATCTCCCTGGAAGTACATCTCATCAAGGAGTTCGTCTGACCAGTCAATTTCGTATTCCCAGTCAATGGTTTGGTTTCCATCTTCGTCTTCCTTGAAATGATCAAGTGTAACGTGAGCGATGGAGTCCTTGACGTAGGTTACAAACTGGCGGTATTCATTATTGGTGATTTCAGTATCATCAACAAAGAAGCCGACAATGGACACGGCCATAGGGCGCTGCATGTAGCTATTATAGATATCCTGATCTGATTGGCCGATATGGAACGTACCACTTTTGACATATTCCATGCCATAGGGGTTAATTCCTGAATATTTCGGGCGATCCATCACACCAACCAGATGGCCAGTTTCTCCTGTACTGCAGGCACTGAATAGAGAGGCCAACGAAAGTATGGCCAATACTGAGATTGAAATGTTCCTCATCCTTTTATAAAAAGTTTCGCTGTTGTGGGTAGCTTAAAAAAGAGGCGTAAAGATAGTTTTTTGACTTTGATATCCAACACTTATCTTTTTATAATTCATCCCGCAAACAACATATTTTATGCCAACAAGGGTTGTAACGATATATTATTTGACAATATTATCCTTTCGGGCGAATTTAAATTTGATACGCTCCAGGACACATATATCATTATTATATATGTGTATATGTCAATTAATAAAAGATTTACAACAACTCTTTTCGATTTAATTTGTTGCAATGCTTCTCTACATGCCATACTGCCTGCGCGGTCAGCGGTAGATCAGAGGTTTCTTGGGTTATATATGATCCTTGGAGGAAGCCCTGCTCCTATTCGTTTTCCCAGATTATAGGAAATGAGCAATTCGTGGGTTCCATCATGGGTTGTTTGGAGACTACTCAACCCGATATCATAGGCGTAATGTAAGAAGAACTTTGGAGACAGTCTCACCCCTGCAGATAATATCACTGCATCCTGGCTGTTTTTGCCAATGCCACGGTATCCTACTCCTACTTTAAGTATGTTCTGATATTCTGCCCGGACGGACAGTTCTGTCTGGGTCTGAGTAAAATCTGATTTAATATAGACTACCGGGTAGAAAGAAACTTCTTCAAAAGGATGGATAAAATATTCTCCGAAAAAATGAAAAACAGGACTAGGCGCATAATCGATATTATCCTCCAACTTTATTCCCGACGGATAAAAACCGGTCATGGAAAGTCCAGCTTCGAAATAATCACCGGCAAAATATACCCCACCCTCCAATACCGGTGATACTCCTGAGACTTTCCCATTAGGCAAATTAGCATCCTGGTGATCGAAAATTCCTCCCTGGTAGGTCCCATCCGGTGTCTTGAGCTTAGTTCCATCAAGTGTATTCTGAGAAATCCCGGCACGAAGCCCGGTAGAAATGAGCCCCACGGAAGACTCATATATATAATTATAGCTTAGTGAAAACCCAGTCTGCTTTTCTGCACCGATGGATTCGCTGAGCAACTGAAATCCGATGGCCCCCTGCCAGAGATAAAAAGGCATATGGACATTGATCATCCTTGATTCAGGATTGCCATCCAGTCCGGCCCATTGGGTTCTGTACAATAATCCGGCAGCAAGACTTCTCTCCATACCCCCAAAGGCAGGGTTAAATGCATACCGCTCATGCATGTATAGACTAGTCTGCATACCATACTGGCCGAACAAGGGCATAGTGGTACCAAGGCCCAGGAAGAAAACCAGTATGAACCAACCCTTTTTCATGTAGATAAATATAAATTCATCACGAAGGCATTACTTACTTTAAACGATAACAAGCTATACTATTGTGTTGCCTGCCAGGGTTATACTGCGTTAAATATAGTATTACAAAACGATTAAGGCCGGGATAAGGTTTGTCTGCAGAAAGACATCAATTGATTTTAAGGGTCAAGCCATCATACCCCAATCGAATGCCGTCAGGTAATGAAGCATTGACTTCATCATGAAGTCCCATTTCATGACTGATATGCGTAAGAAAACATTGCTTTGGTTTCAGCTCATGAAAAAGCTCAACAGCTTCGGCAACATTAAGATGTGTCGCATGGGTTTCATACCTGAGGGCATTGAGAATGAGCACATCCAGATCCTGTAGTTCAGCCTTACTTTCCACGGGAATTTTTTTCGCATCTGTGATGTAGGCGAGCCGTCCAATTCGGAAACCATAAATATCCATAACACCATGATCAATCAATATGGGATTGACTTTCACATCCCCGATCATAAATGGCGTATGATCTATTATGTGACTATGCACACGTGGTTTGCCGGGATAGTCATTGGTCGGATCAAATGCATAATAAAACCGTTTGTGCATTTCTCCGATGGTTCGCTCATGGCCATAGATCGGTATGTCGCGATGGTATAAAAAATTGATGGGCCTGATGTCATCCAGCCCCGAGATATGGTCATTATGTTCATGGGTCAGTAAAACCGCATGTACATCCTGCAAATGATTGTCCAGCATCTGGCGCCGGAAATCTGGGCCAATATCAATCGCCAGTCCAATATGGCCAGCTTTGATAAAGGCTGCTGTCCTTAGTCGTTGATTTTTTTTATCTGGAGAATGACAAACCTGGCACTTGCATCCAATCACAGGTATTCCCTGGGAGGTACCGGTACCCAATAGCGTGATCTCCAAGGGAATACTCACGCCGTATGTAGGAGTGATTTCCGCCATTTCATGTACCAGTCATGACTTTCTTCACTCATTCCAGTCAATTCTATACCGCCATCTTCCAGGATTTCGACCAAAGTGTTGATCCTGGCTTCTGTATCAAAAAATTTATTGACGATGACGATGTTTTTGCCTGCGACTATACAATAACCTGAATGAAAATTCCCTTTCTCGTATCGAATCGTAATCTTTAACTCCTGGAAAATATCTTCAAGTTTGTTGAGATTATGCTTGGTATATTTGACCATAATTTAAACAGCAATTAAAATCCTATCCGGCCTACGAAGCATTTTGCTCAATCTGGCTGGTCGAAATCAAGCCATGAAATTAGAAAAATCTTTGATATATCTTCGGTTCAGTCTCCTTTGTATCGTGTTGAGCTTTCCAACTGACCTGATATTCAGTCAACAACGATTTTCTGCAGGATTGGTTGGAGGATTTAATGCATCCCAGGTGGATGGAGATGAACTCGCCGGTTTTGACAAGGTTGGACTCCATGCAGGAATTGTCACAACGATGGACCTTGAGTCATCCTTAAATTTACATTTGGAATTTTTGTATTCACAAAGAGGAAGCAGGCCGGATGTATTCCAACCTGAATATGATCCTGATATTGAAATTGGAGTTGATTACATTGAACTTCCAGTGTACGTGTCTATCGGAGATTGGTGGCAAGAAGAAGGAGAATATTTCAAAGCTTCCTTTCACGGTGGATTCAGCTATGGGCGATTGCTTAGTTCAAAAGTAACGGACAACTATAACTCAGCTGAGTTTTCACTCGAAGGATACCAGGAATATTTCAATGAAAATGATTTTAGCTGGTTATTGGGAATCAATTATCGCATGAGTCAACATTGGGGAGTAACTGCAAGATATACGCGTGGCATCACCCCATTATTAGATCCCGCGAAACATAATCTAAACACGGCGCGATTAGAATCTTACTGGATGACGATTCGCTTTGAATATTATTTTAAATAAGTATGAAAAACCAAAAACTGTTCCTGTGTATCGCTTCCATTTGCTGTATTGCATTTTGGTCATGCCAATCCGGAAACACCAATGAAAGTACAACCACTGAAACGGTAAAAACGGATACTGTTTTTATTGATCCAGGATATCCCCCATTAGGCAACCAAGATTTAGCTAAGCTTTATAGCCAAGCGGAGAAAGTGGACATTATTTTTTACAACCTTCCGATCAGTGTCAACCAGGAAGAACCTTCAAGTGTGAAGAACACTGTATTGTATGCCACACCAGCATCTCCAAAGATCACAGCTAAATGTCAGCCCCTTGGACGTCTAAGCTGGTTGGCACAAGGAGTCATCATACGTGAAGCTGACATCTATTGTGAAACCGGCTGCGAGTATCTCTTATTTATTGAGAACAATAAACCTGTTGCTGCCAATGCAATGCAACAAGCTGGTGTTGATTTTTTCAAAAACATCATCAGCCAGGTAGATAAACAGCGCCAATGATAGGCAAGCGCCTGGCCGTTATTGACCTGGGGTCAAACACATTCCATCTCTTAATCTGTGAGATCAATCAAGAGGGCTTACTAATACCTTTATATAAAGAGCGCATCTATGTCAAGCTTGCCTCTGGCGACATGGAGGAAATTCTTCCAGATCGTGTGGAAAGAGGCATGATGGCCATGCAACAGTTTGCAGAACAAATACATCTCCATCGTGCAACACATGTTCGTTGTATTGCTACCGCAGCTATGAGAGAAGCGACCAATGGTAAAGATGTTGCACAATTATTTTCTAATGCCACAGGATTAACCATTGAAATTATCGATGGCCAGCATGAAGCCTATTATATTTTAAAAGGAATCAAGGCAGCGATACCTCCATTACCCTATCCGGCTTTGATCATGGATATCGGTGGAGGTAGTGTTGAGTTTATTCTTTATGACAACGAATCAATTCTCTTTAAGGGAAGTTATAAAATGGGTGTTGCTGTTTTGTATCGCAACTTCCATCATTCAGATCCTATGATGAAAGAGGAAGTACAAGCACTTGAACAATTTGTAGAAAGCGCTTTAGGTGATCTCATTGAAGTGATGCAAAAAGTAAAGAAGTATGTGCTTATCGGAGCCAGCGGTTCTTTTGAAGTTATACACGATGTGATGCCCAGGATAATTTCTGAAGAACATTGGGCTGAAATGGACATTACCGGGTTACCTGATTATCTGAATGAAGTGATCCGGACGGACATGCATTCAAGAAGGCAAATTCCGGAGATTCCTATTGAAAGACTTGATTATATCGTGGTTGCCTATGCCCTGATCAGGTTTGTCCTTCGTAAAATGCCACCTGAACAACTGTTTTATTGTGATTATGCCCTTAAAGAAGGGGTTCTGGCAGAAATAATGGAGAATATCTAAATTTAGACTTATCTAAATTTATTTTTTGATTAATTAAAATATACTACTTTTGTTGCATGGACTTGTGGCAAATCATACAGGAACCCTGGGCTTTCAGGGCTTTATTAGCTTCGACGATGGTCGGAGTGACCTGTGGTATCCTGGGGGCATTTATCGTCCTGAGGAATATGTCATTGATCGGCGATGCTCTTTCCCATGCTATTCTTCCCGGTGTCGTAGTAGCCTTTATCATTTTCGGTTATAATACCCTGGGCTTTTTCTTTGGATCCGTAATCGCAGGGCTGGTTTCAGCGGTTTTGATCACCTGGATCCAGCAAAACACGAAAACAAAGAATGATGCCGTCATCGGCATTGTTTTCACCGCCATGTTTTCCCTTGGGGTCATCGGTATCTCTTCTATTTCAAGAACCGGCGTTCATCTTGACCTGAAAGATTTTCTTTTTGGAAATGTACTGGGTGTTTCCAACCAAGATCTCGTGATGACTGGTACTGTCATGATGATGGTCGTTCTGAGCATCATGGTTTTTTACCGATTCCTTTTTGCCTCAACTTTTCAACCGACGATTGCTTCCACGATGGGGATACCGGTCAAATGGATGCATTATTACCTAATGCTATTGCTTTCATTTTCTGTAGTCGCTGCAATGCAAACAGTGGGTGTTATCCTCGTTGTTGCCATGCTCATCACTCCAGCTTCCACCGCTCTCCTATTGGCTAATCGTTTGCCAAAAGTTCTTGTGATCGCTGGCATCATAGGTTTCTTCAGCAGCTTGTCGGGATTGATATTATCCATCTTGTATGAAATGCCACCTGGACCTTCGATTGCGGTTACAGCAACATGCATTTATTTGATGGCTGCTTTTTTCTCACCTGAACATGGTCTTTTGGCAAAGTGGTTTACCCGACGTAAGCAACAGCAAAAAATAAAAACAGAAGATGTACTCAAAGAAGCATTTAAAATTTCTTTAGGCAATCCTTTTCCGATGGTTGGATTGCAGGAAAAATTAAATATTTCCGCACCACAATTGAAAAGAGGATTACAATCCTTGATCAATCGAAAGCTGATAAAATCAATTGATTCCCAAAACTTCCAACTCACTGAAACAGGGAAAGAACAAGCAAACCATTTAGTACGTGCGCACCGTTTATGGGAAAGTTATTTAGTGAATGAGATGGGCATGGATACATCCCAGATCCATGATGAAGCCGAACGGTTTGAACACATCCTCACCTCCGCGCAAATTGATGAAGTGGACAAACGATTGGGTTATCCTGCTCTTGATCCGCATGGCTCTCCTATCCCTAGCAAAGAAAAATCTCCAATCCTTGCTTTGAATCAATTATTAAAAGATGAGCGTGGCATTATATCCCAACGGCAACCTGGTACAGAGATCACTTACAAGCTTTGGGACCTTGGTCTCGGCCCTGGCGATCCATTTGAAGTAGAAGAAACAGGAAAAGATTTTGTGCTGAAGGTGAAAGAATCTGCGATCACGATACCTGGTGGATTGGCGGGGAGGATAAGTGTAGAGAAATCTTAAGCTGTCAGCTATCAGCTGTCAGCTATCAGGAGGGGACGACTGATTTTATTTTTGTAGCGACAGATTTATCTACAAGAAGCTTCCAGCTTCCAGCTTCCAGAAAAAAGCTCTCAGCTATCAGCTGTCGGCTGTCAGGAGGGGACGACGGATTTTACTTTAGTGGCAACAGATTTATGCACAAAGAGCTTCCAGCTACCAGAGGCTATACTCACTGCTCACTGCTCACCGTTCACCAATTTCGATTCACGACTGACGTCTCACGAAATAAAGCTTCCAGCTACCAGCTTCCAGCTTCCAGAAAAATACTCACTGCTCACCGCTCACCGTTCACCAATTTCGATTCACGACTGACGTCTCACGGAATAAAGCTTCCAGCTTCCAGAGAAATTCTCACTGCTCACTGCTCACACAGTTCACTGCTCACTGTTCACTGCTCACTCTTCCTCGGTGCCCATTTGGTTGTCTGCACGGAGTTTGGCTAGCAGTTGGTCCATTTTGAAAAATTCGTCGAGGGAGTCGTCAAGGAAAAATTTGAGTTCGGGGACCTTCCGGAGTTGTTTGCCAACTTTACTGGCGAGTGCATGGCGGAGGCGAAAGATGTTTTCCTCCATCGATTGCATGACTTCAAGTTTATTTTCTGTATTGAAAACAGATAGGTATACTTTGGCGCTCTGGAGGTCTGGTGAGACTACTACCCTGGTTACGGTAACTAATGCTCTTTCATAAATATAGGATCCTTCATCCTGCAGCACCATGCTGAATTGCCTCCTGATGAGTTCGTTGATCTGTTTCTGTCGCTTCGTTTCCATATGATAGGGAGTGTGGTAGTAAGGATACGGTCAAAAGTAAGACTTATCCGCCATGCCGGAGATAAACGAAGATATTGCACCAAACCTTATCTTTCCAGCTAAGAACCAGCATCTTTTTGTACCAGTCTGATTCCATATTGCTTCAACCAATTGAATACATGAAGGGCGTAGGCCCTGCCAGGGGTGAATTGCTGCGCAAAGAACTAGGGATTCATAAGATTGGTGATTTGTTGTGGGACCTTCCTTTCAGATATATTGATAAATCAGAGATTTCGACCATTAAGGTGGCGAAATCATCTTTGGAAACGGTCCAATTGAAGGGAATCTTTACGGATAAGCGGATTGAAGGAAGCGGTCATAAAAAAAGGCTAATTGCCACTTTTGAAGACGGCACAGGTGAGCTGGAGGTCTTGTGGTTTCAAAGAGCAAAGGATATTGATGGATGGATCGTATTAGGCAAGCCCTACCTGATCTATGGCAAGTTGCAAGACTTCAGAGGTAAATTCAACCTGGTGCATCCGGAGATTGAAGAATTATCACAGGATAAGACTGTTGCCACAGGATTGGAACCAGTGTATAGCAGTTCAGAAAAACTGGTGATCAGAGGGCTGGACAGTAAGGGTCGCCGAAAAATCTTGAAACAACTCATTGTCCAGCTTCGCCCAAATGATATCCCTGAAAATCTTCCTGAAGGAATGATTTCAAAACTTAGGTTTTATAATCGGTTCGATACACTCAAAAAAATTCATTTTCCCAATTCGCAAGAAGAATTGACGAGAGCAAGGAATAGGTTGAAGTTTGAAGAATTGTTTTTTCTGCAATTGATGTTGTTGCGCGCAAAAGTCAAACGGGCAGAGACTGTGAAAGGATTTGTATTTGGCGAGGTGGGTCAATTGTTTAATACCTTTTACACCAATCATCTTCCATTCACGCTGACTGAAGCGCAGAAAAGAGTGATGCGTGAAATTAGAAAGGACATGGGTTCAGGGCATCAGATGAATCGTCTTTTACAAGGAGATGTGGGTAGCGGAAAAACTATCGTTGCATTATTGTGTATGTTGCTTGCTGCAGATAATGGATATCAATCCGTACTGATGGCACCGACAGAAGTTTTGGCAATGCAACATTACAAGTCCATCAATGAATTGATTGACGGACTGGATATCAAGATCGCTTTCCTTTCTGGAAGTATCACTGGAGGTCCACGAACTGAAATACTTGAAAATTTAAAAAGTGGTAAAACCAATATTCTAATCGGTACGCACGCAGTAATCGAAGAATGGGTTGAATTTGCCAGCCTTGGTCTTGCGATTACAGATGAACAGCATCGCTTCGGAGTAGCCCAACGCGCACAGATGTGGACCAAGTCCCCACTCCACCCTCCTCATGTACTAGTGATGACAGCAACTCCGATACCAAGGACGCTTGCGCTTACTGTATATGGAGATTTGGATGTTTCAGTACTTGATGAATTACCACCCGGTCGAAAGCCTGTTGTCACCACTCAACGTACTGAGGCACATCGTTCGAAGGTGATGGAATTTGTTCGCACTGAAATTGAAAAAGGAAGACAGGTCTATGTGATCTTTCCGTTGATTGAAGAATCTGAAAAACTGGACCTGGAAAATCTGCAAGATGGTTATGAACGGTTATTGACTATTTTTCCACGACCTGATTACCAGATATGTATTGTGCATGGACGCATGAAGGCAAGCGAGAAAGATGCAGAGATGGAACGTTTTAAAGAACGTAAGGCACAGATCATGGTGTCCACTACTGTTATTGAAGTTGGTGTAAATGTTCCAAATGCATCTGTTATGATCATCGAAAATGCGGAACGATTTGGTCTTGCGCAATTACATCAGCTGAGAGGTCGCGTGGGGCGTGGTGCGGATCAATCGTATTGTATTCTCATGACGAGTTATAAATTGTCGAAAACTGCGCGGGAGCGTCTTGATGTAGTTTGTAAAAGTAATGATGGCTTTGTGATTGCCGAAGCGGATCTAAAGCAAAGAGGCCCGGGGGATATTGCTGGTACCCGGCAAAGCGGTGCTTATGAATTTAAAGCAGCCAATCTTGTGGAGGATCAGGCGATATTAAAAACAGCTCGCATGCTAGCTGAAGAAATTTTGACGAATGATCCTGCGCTGCGTGCGCCTGAGCATGCCACGCTTGCGCGGTTTCTTTCGACAGATTATAAGTATAAACAGGATTGGTCTCGAATTTCATAAACTACAGATCCATCTATTCTGATGCGACCCCTTCAGGGTCGGAATGTTCCTGCATTTTTATACCCCGGGCGCGGCCCGGGGCTAATGTAGTGTAAGCCCTTCAGGCTTGATTTATAAAGGGGACGATCTATCGATGAGAAGACGTAGCAAATCGAATAAATTGACTCCTCAACTAAAATCTGATTGTATATTGGTAAACAATCAAAAAAAGAAATCATGAGACCAAAATATAAAGTCACAGGTTGTGCGAGATTTTTCGTGTTCCTGGTCATTTTTGTGCCGGCTGTGTTTTTCGGGGCAGCTTATTTCAGGGGTGAAAATGGGATGCAGATTATTAAGGACTTCTTTAGTGGGATAACTGGTGGGAAGGATGAGGCTAAGGAGAAGGCTAAGGCGGAGGATGGGGAAAAGGCTGAGGAGAAGGCTAAGGCGGAGGATGGGGAAAAGGCTGAGGAGAAGGCTAAGGCGGAGGAAACTTATATCATAGATGATCTTAAGGATGAGTTGAAAAAAGCGGAGGAAGAAATAAAAACATTGAAGGAGGAAATAGAGGCTAAGGATAAAGAGATTGAGATATTGAAGGCGAAGGCTGAGGCGAAGGCGAAGGAATAGGAGAAGGCAAAGGCTGAGGTGAAGGCGAAAGCAAAGGCGAAGGAAGTAATAAGAGAATTTCCTTTTCTTTGCGGCTGAAATAAAGCCTTGACCCACCGTACAATCCAATATTCATGAGTAAGATCAGGATTCTCGCCAATGATGGCATAGATGAAACAGGAAAAACCATGCTCGAAGAAGCAGGTTTTGAAGTTGTCACTACTCATTACAAAGCTGATGAGCTTGAAGCTCAGCTTAAGACGTTTGATGCCATCACTGTTCGCAGCGCTACCCAGGTGCACCAGGCATTGATAGATAATTGTCCCAACCTGAAAGTGATTGGACGCGGAGGTGTGGGTATGGATAATATCGATGTAGCTTATGCAAGAGAGAAAGGACTAGCTGTTTATAACACACCAGCAGCATCCTCCAGATCAGTAGCTGAATTGGTTACTGCACATGCTTTCACGCTAATGCGTCAGTTGCATCTTGCTAACAGAGCCATGCCGGTAACAGGCAATAGTGAATTTGCTAAATTGAAAAAACAATGCAGTGAAGGCAATGAATTGCTTGGCAAAACCATAGGCATCATTGGCTTCGGACGCATTGGTCAGGAAGTAGCCAGGATTGCATTGGGATTAGGTATGAATGTAGTGGCATCAGATCCTTTTGTCAAAGAGGCAACAATTATTATTAGTATTCCAGGTGCAGCACAAACAATATCTGTCCACATTCCTACAACAAACATTCAAAGCTTGTTGAATCAATCGGATATCATCACTATCCATATTCCTAAAGCAGACAAACCCATCATTGGTAAAGATGAATTGACCACACTGAAGAAAGGGGTCATCCTTATAAACACTGCACGAGGTGGTGTTTTTGATGAAGATGCTTTGATTGAAGGATTAAATGCCGGGCAAATTGGTGGCGCTGGTCTCGATGTTTTTATTGGTGAACCAACACCACGAATGGATATCCTCACGCATCCTAAAATTTCTTTAACTCCGCATGTGGGTGGTTCAACGACGGAGGCTCAGGAAAATGTTGGAAGAGAATTAGCGGGACTGATTATTAATCACTTTATCAAGTGATATATTCAAGGCCTGAAAGGCTATGCATCATACACCAACTTGAAATACCATCGTTCTACAGTTTCAATTGAGCTGGCCATGAGGATGATCGTGAGGCTAGTAATAAACATGACAGGACTGTGCACGAGGTAACTGATGTATGCAAAAATGAAAATCGTACGACCTATCTCCAGTGAGTAAATCCATCGCTGCTGTTCCATCAGTGCTCCGCAATTGATCAAGGTGAGCAGAACCAGGATCACCTGGAAGGCAATCTCAAAATGGACTAGCTTTTTAAAAAATAAAGTGAAGAAAAACAAGCTCGTCAGAGCAGCGACCAACTGAATGTTTACATAGGCCTTAAAGCGAAAAGTTGATTTTTGTAAACGTCGGCCGGATAGCCACTTCCGCTCTAGTACTTTTCGAATATCCTGATTCAGACTTTCGGGTCGTCCTAAGAGTATTCGAACCGATTGAGATAAACTTCCGGAGCGACGACAAGCCTCAAACAATTCCATAAAATAATGAAAATGCTGCCATAGAAAACTGTAACTTTTCAATGGATGCGTTAACCCATAAACGGGTTTCTCTTCTTCTCGTTGAAAAGTCCCAAATAGCTTGTCCCAGAAAACAAAAATGTCGCCATAGTTCTTATTGAGGTACTTTTCATTGGAGGCATGATGAACACCATGGTGAGATGGTGTAATGAGAATATTTTCAAGCCAACCGAGCTTTCCAATCAATTGGGTGTGGGTGAAAAAGGCATAAGCTCCATGCGCAACCAATATGGTCGTGACCATTGCCGGGTGAAAACCGATAAAGGGCAATATGCACCAAAAAAGATTTCGAACTACAGCCTGAATAATGGTGATTCGTGCTGATGTGGTATAGTTAAACTCTTCACTCTGATGATGTACGATATGCGCTGCCCAAAAGAGATTGATTTCATGTCCGAAGCGATGATACCAGTACCAAACCAGATCCGTAGCCAGGATCAATAACCCCCAAATGAGCCAATGTGTAGAGATCGTGAAAAGCCTGAAATGCTCATACACATATACAAATAAGGTGTAGAAAATCCCGGTAATCAGGAAGCTCAATAAGCGTTCAGCAATGCCGATTGACATATTTGAAACAGAGCTCTCATAATTGTATATATCAGCCCTACCCTTTCGCTTTGCCTGCCAATATTCCAGTCCAACGAATAAAAGAAATGCAGGAACTATAAAAGCAGCAATGTTCATCCTATTTGGGTTTGATGAGCCCCAAAAGTAATGGAAAAAGTTATATTCTACCAATTTGATAGAATTTAACTATTCCTTAAGATGGATACCATTGAATCAATCCTTAGTCAATAAAAATATTTGCTTGTATTCTCGGTGAAGACAAAACTTTGATTTTCCCTGAGGATCTCAAGAAAATCATCCTCTTCAACGAGCTTCGCCCCGTATGTACGCATATGAGGCGTATCCTGTTGGCAATCGATCCAGGTAAAGCCTTTTGAAGCCAAGTAGTTAGCCAGAAATACAAAACCAACTTTGGAAGCATTGGTTTTTTCAGCAAACATGCTTTCTCCGAAAAAGATTTTTCCTAGTGCAATTCCATATAAGCCACCTACCAGAATGTCGTCTTCCCACACTTCGACCGAATGGGCATAACCCATTTGATGTAAAGTGGTATAAGCTTCAATCATTTCAGGCATGATCCATGTACCGTCTTGTCCTTTACGTTTTACATCACCACATCGCTGCATGACAGTTGTAAAGTCCTTATCGAAAGAAACCGAATACTTTTTTTGATTAATGGCATTCCTGATGGAGTGAGAAACATGGACATCTTCAGGCTTGACCATCAAACGTGGAGCAAGCCACCACCAAAGAATAGGTTGGTCATCATGATACCATGGAAAAATTCCCCAACGATAGGCTAATAGTAAACGTTCGGGTGACAAATCGCCACCGACAGCCATGAGGCCATCAGGTTCGCGAAGGGAAGGATGTGGAAATATCAGTTCGTCATCAAGGGCATAAACAGGCATCCGTATAAAATCACCTGTTCACTTTTTCATGCTCGATGATGGCATTAAGCCCGCGGTCAGTGAGCGCGTCTTTCAGTGGCTTCAACTCTTCAAATGGTCCGAGTTTTACACTGGCTCTGCCTTTGGTATGCACGATCCATGCTAACTGTTCGGATTGCTCACTGGTATGGTTAAGTACTTCCATAAAACACTCGATTACCCAATCGAATGTGTTGTAGTCATCGTTGAGGACGATAAGTTGCGTCTGTTCACCATCTGTGGTCAACTCATCAACCAAAATATCCTCTTGTTCTTTTGAAAGGCTATCGTACAACATGGGAGATATGTTTATTAAACGGTGATAAAATTTATTGTTTGCCTGGGACTAACTGTAAGGTACGAAGTGATTTTTGAACTTCCGCAAAATCCGGAATAATTCCTGCGTTCTCGAGCACTTCCAAATGCCGCACAAATCCCTCTCCATCGATCACAAAAACAGCACGCTTTCCAACTCCACGCATATTGTGCCCGAACTCTTCATACATCACATCATATGCCCTGACGGTGTCCTTATTGAAATCAGATAACAATATAAAATTAAACTGGTTGTCTTGCTTATAGCGTGCGAGACTTTGTAGCGTATCGACAGAGATGCCTAGTACCTCCGTATCCAATTCATTATAAATATCCATCTCATCACGGGTAGTGCATAATTCTTTCGTACACGTGCTAGTGAAGGCTAGTGGGAAAAAAAGTAATACAACGTTTTTCCCTTTATAATCGGAAAGACGGATTAACTGCTTGTCGGAAGAATAGAGTGCAAATTCAGGGGCTTTATCCCCGATTCGGATGGGCATGTTCAGCGGATTGGTTTACGAATGGACAGTACGTGTCTATTTGTGTATACTTGTGCAAAGATAACAACAAATCCCGGGGTGAGTTTAAAAAGAGCCTATATCGATCTTCATATCGCGGTGATTTTGCTTGCTGGCACAGCCATTCTCGGCGATCTGATCTCATTGTCAGCCAGTGTTTTAGTGTGGTGGAGGACCTTGATTGCCAGCGCAGGCCTGATTATTTTTCTCCTTTTTTCTGGAAAGATCAAAATGGAATGGCTCAGATCGCAGCGAAAATTATATATGCTGGGGGCTATGGTAGCCATACATTGGATTTGCTTTTTTGGATCTATCAAACTGGCCAATGCATCTACGGCATTGATCTGTTTTGCTACTATATCTCTCTTCACTGCATGGATTGAACCATGGGTAACAAATCGTCCGAGGGAAAGGCATGAAATATTATTCGGGCTCATGGTGATTCCTGGTATCGCTTTGATCGCAGGAAAAGCTGAAGGCGATATTTTGCTTGGTATTATTCTCGGTTTGATATCAGCATTGCTTCTGGCAATATTCTCGAGTTATGAAAAAAAATGGATCAATGCCGTTGACCCGGAACATATGACCATGATGCAAATGTTGGGTGCATGGGTGACAATGTGCGTCTGGTTGTGCGGCGAAAAACTTTTGTTCGGGGTTGATCAATTCTGGCCACATAAACAAGATATAATATACTTGCTTATTCTTGGATTAGTCTGTACGTGCGTAGCCTGGGTTTTGTGCACCCGAGCGGTACGTCACGTGACTGCATTTGATTCCATTATGGTGATCAATCTCGAACCTGTTTATGGCATCCTGATGGCATTTCTGATTCTGAAAGACCATAAAGAACTTAACTCATCTTTTTACATAGGTGCTTCGATTATACTAGCATCAGTTATCATTCATCCAATCTGGCAATACCGATATGCTCGCAGCTGAAATACTTAAATACACGGACGATTACAGTAATGTCCAGGATAATATACTAAATGAAGTAGAACGATCTACACATTTACATACGATCGCACCACAGATGTTGAGTGGCCGGGTCCAAGGTGCTTTCCTGACCCTGATGACATCCTTGCTTCAAGCCAAACACGTTTTGGAAATAGGAACATTTACCGCTTATGGAACGATTTGCCTGGCCAGGGGCCTCTACCCTTCTCCAGAGAGTAAAGTTGTCACCATTGAAGCCAATCCGGAATATACTTTTCTAATTAAAAAGCATTTGGCATTGGCTGGCGTTGAAGATCGAGTGGAATCCCTTTTCGGAAAAGCTCAGGATATCATTTCACAACGGCCAGAGACATGGGATATCGTCTTTATTGACGCTAACAAACAAGAATATCCTGATTACTATGAAGCAGTCATTGATCGTGTTCGACCTGGTGGATTGATCTTATCTGATAATGTCTTATGGAGTGGCAAGGTCGTGTATGAGCCTAATGATGTGGATGCGAGAGTCATCCACAGGTATAATGAGATGTTGCATCGGGATCCGAGGGTACAGGTGCTTATGCTCACGATTCGGGATGGTCTCAGCATTGCTGTAAGAAAGTAAGACAGTAAGAAAGTCAGAGGCGTGGGTGCGGGTGTGGGTAATAGCGTGTTTGAGCGCACTGGAGATCCCACCATCATGAAATGATGCAGCGGGAAGAACGTGAGAGGTGTGAGAGACGTGAGAACGTGAGAACGTGATAACGTGAGAGGTGTGAGCATGAGGTTTGGGTGTGCACGGGAGCTGCTTCCATTTGAGAATTGTATCTCCCCATTTAGGGGGAAAGGGGGTACCAGAGACGTGAGAACGTGAGAGACGCGAGATGTGTGAGAGTAGTGTGAGGATAAATCATACTCCGGTGCTTCAGTTCTAACATCCAGAAAGAAATGAAAAATGATACAACACACTTTTATTACACGACTAATGATTGGACTGTTTATTCTGCTGGGTTGCAACAAGGACAATACCGTAAACAAATCCCAAACTCAAATAGAATCTAAAGAAATGGCAGTCACTGAAGAAACCTTAAGGCAGGCGATGGATGCTTTCAATCGTCATGACCTGGATGCGATCATGGAGTACTTCTCTGAAGATTGCACTTTTGATTTTCCCAGAGGGCCTGATCCATGGGGACAACGCTTCGTCGGCAAAGCGCAGGTCCGGGAGGGGCTGGCGGGTCGCTTTAGAGGCATTCCTGACGTTCATTATAGTGAAGACAGTCACTGGATTTCTGCTGATGGAAATAAGGGCGTATCAGAATGGACGCTTACCGGAACAACAACAGCAGGCGTGAAAGTGCACGTGAGGGGTTGTGATCTTTGGGAGTTTAAGGATGGAAAAATCACCCGAAAGAACTCCTTTTGGAAAATTGTTGAGCCGACAACGAAATAAAGAATTAATAGCACTTGCTGGAAATACCCTAATTTTCAAAGAAAACGAAATGGATAAATTAAGCAGTGTCTACCAGGAAGTATACATTAAACGAGGCGATGAATATATATCCTTAAAGAAAGAGGTTACAGCTTTCTGTGAAAAATATATAAAACCGGTTCACCCCAAAAACTGGGATTGGTCAAAAAGAGATTTTGAAAATCCAAAAAACGATCCGACCATCGATGAAGCGAGGGCCATCCGAAAAGCAATTTTCAAAGATGTCTTTGATAAAAAAGGAGCTTCCATAGATCTCTCTTCGATGAAGAATATTGAAGCCATCAAAGCATACCTGGACCCAAAAAGCAAAAACGAGGAGTTCAACATGAAAGAATTTGCCTATGCACTCAAAGTTGAGTTGGAACATGGCAAAATGAGAGATGTTAATGTCACTAATAATCATCCATTTCTTACAGCTATGATTGCGCTGGCGCATATGACTGAAACATTGACTTATTACAAACGACTTCAAGTCATGGAGACGGAAGGCGAAATCTATGAGCTCCTGCGTAAGCTGAAAAAAATAAGAAAAGGGAAAGAAGAATTGCTTTCAAAATTAGTCAAGGAGGAAGAAGAATTGATCGAACATAAAAAAGAGCTGGCAGAACGATTGGATAAGATGGGAGATATTCCAGCGATGGAGGAGGTTGGGGAGTGAAAAAAGTGAGCAGTGAGCGGTGAGCAGTGAGCTTTGTGAGTTGTGAGTTGTGAGTAGTGAGTATTTCGTGAGTCGTCAGTCGTGAATCGAAAATAGTGAGCAGTGAGCAGTGAGCAGTGAAATTTGTGAGTTGTGAGTTGTGAGTTGTGAGTAAAACTTCTGGAAGCTGGTAGCTGGTAGCTATAAATCGTGAATCGAAAAAAGTGAGCAGTGAAATTTGTGAGTTGTGAGTTGTGAATTGTGAGTGTTGAATATCCTGATGCTAGTTGATAGTTAATCAATCCACAAAAAACAATTAACTGACACCTGATAGCCGACAGCTGATAGCTTTTTTCTGGAAGCTAAAAAATTATGAATATCGAAAACATACAAGCAATCTGCCGGAAGTTGCCTGGGGTAACGGAGGATATTAAATGGGGACATGACCTGGTATTCTCTGTTGGTTTAAAGATGTTTTGTGTTGTAGGTTTGGATGAATCACCTACCAGCGCTACGTTTAAAGTCAGTGATGAAGAATTTGAAGAAATGTCCCAATGGCCCGGCTTTAAGCCAGCTCCTTACGTAGCTAAGTACAAATGGGTTTTGATTGAGGATATCACATTGATGAAAAAGAAAGATTGGGAGAAGTATATCAAACAGTCTCATGAACTCGTTTCAAGTAAACTGCCGGCCAAGCTTAAAAAACAACTTGGCTTGTAAGAGAGTAAGACAGTGAGAAAGTAAGATGCAACAATTGACACCTGTTTAGGTTATACTATTAAACTTAAAATTATGAAAAAGCCAAAGCCAACTGACGACGCAAAATTGAACACATCGAACGATCCTGTCAAAGGATATCCATTATATCCGGATAAGGACGATATCTACAACCGCGCAAAGGAAGAAAAGGATATAGATCCTGATGACCTGACCATTATCAAACCAGACAGCGATAAATGGGAGATTGATCCTGAAGAAGAGCTGGAGATTGAGGATGACATCCTGGCTGATGAGCTGGATGTCCCTGGATCAGAACTCGATGACGACCAGGAAGACATAGGTAATGAAGATGAGGAGAATAACTATTACAGTATCGGAGGTGATAACCATGAGGATCTTGAAGAGGACAATCAGACCTATGATCTTGATGAAGATGATGAATCCTAAAGCCGGAAATTTTCCCGCAGAGGCATAAAGTAAAATAAGAAATGGCCGTCAGCTTACTTGCTAACGGCCATTTTTCATTTTTCTCTTTTATTTTTTCATTTTATTTCAAAATGACTATCCTCCGCACGGAGACACCACTCTCTCCTATCACCTGGAACTGATATGTTCCGGCAGCATAAGAAGATGTATTGATAGTAACTTTTGTTGCATTTGAATCCAATGGTCTTGAAAGCACAATACTTCCTGTTGCGTTCGTAACATTCAACTGCAGTTTACCTGGCACTGCCTGATCAAAAGCTAACGTCACTTCATCAACAGCAGGATTTGGATAAATCTTTAATCCAGCTGCAGCTTCTGGTTGATTTGAAGATGTTGAAAGGTCTACTTCAATCGTCTGTGTAGTTGTGCTAAAGCAACTTCCATTAGAAACTGTAAGGATTACTGTGTAAACACCTTCCTCCGTATAAGTATGCTCTGTATCTTGATCGTACACTATTGGAGAACCATCACCAAAGTCCCATGCCCAATAAGCAGCTCCTGCTGTTGAAACATCTGTAAAGTCAACTGTCAGGAAATTAGGAACTGCTAAAAATCCAGCCAAAGGACCTGGTTCAACATTGACGGTTACTTCCACTGGTGGGCTCTTACATCCATCTTCCTGTACCACCCAATCATAGAAATAATAATAATAACTAAGTTCATCATTGGTGGCATTGGAACTATTGATTGATAATAAATTTTCGATCAAGTAAGGGTAATTAGCTCCATTTGTATTGCGATACAAGTTTTCAGCCAGATTGGCGAGACTGTAATTTCCTGGAACAGGAATATCAACATCCACCGTGACACGCTGATCGCCTGACTCCAGGAAAAAAGTGTCCTGCCAGATGACGACATTATTTTCATCATATAATTTGAAAATACGATCACTTTCTCCCTGCGCATAAACCAAAACTGAATGAATCTTTAGAGGCACATAGGTTTCAAATAAAACCCTTCCTTCAAACCCGGTATTGTGAATACTTCCTTCACCAATACCATTGCCCCCTGGACCAACTCTTTCTTGTGGAGTATCATCTGATTGTATAACTGAATAAGTTGTTGAGCTTGTCAAGGCAGGTGTCTGGAAAACAGTTCCGGTAAACACTTCATTTCCTTGTTCACTCCAAACGGCAACCTGACCTGCGGGAACAGTCGCTGAAAGGGTGGCATAACTTCCTTCACAAACTAATGTTGTACCAGAAACTTCCGGTGATTCAAGATCACTGTAGCTAACCAGCATCTGGAATGTATCTGCTCCTATGTTATTATTCACAATAAGAGTTACTGTGTAATCTCCTATTTCCGTGTATTGATGGAAAGGATCTTCCTCTGTGCTTGTATTGCCATCACCAAAATCCCACAAGTAATATTGCGGAATGTCAGTAGACTCGTCCGTAAAGGTAAACCTGCCAAAACAATCGATATTGCTACTTACGCTAAATAAAGCCGTAGGTGCTACCACAGCAGTGAGACAAATATTGGGCATTGAAAAATCTTCAGTCTGATCTGATGAGCTTTCGGAACTACCTTGATCAGCATCGGCTCCTAATCCACGTTTTGCAAAAGCTTCCCAGATTAAGCATTGGTGTGCATTCTGATAAAGCAACTCATCTGCTTTGAGAATCCCATTGCGTGCATCAATAAATCCAGGACTGCAATTCTGAAGGCGCATTCCTTCAATGACAAGACGCATAGCTGTATTGTTGCCTCCTGTTCCGTTATACCAGTCAGGATCAAAACCTTCGAGCTCAACAAGTTTCCATGTCAATTCCCAAATGGATGTGGCCCACACTTCACCAATCGCGTGTGCGCCAAAACTTGTAGCTACATCTCCATAAGTCAAAGGATTAATATTCATGTTGGTTGAGTAAGGGAAACGTCGTAATCCAATAGTATCGTCTGATGCATAAGTCGCTATTCCTCTCGGGAGCTCGCCTGTATCTCCTTCTTCCATAGTAAGCATCAAAGCAACCCAGTCGCTCCAACCTTCACCACCCTGCTCTGCATTATATAAACAATCTGAATTTTCAGGACCTCCTGTCAACCTATTTGACAACCCATGACCAAATTCATGGGCGATAATACCATTGTCAAGTGAGCCATCACGATCCTGGCCTGCAGTACCTGCTCCAAGGGCAAGTAAAATCTCCACCGTATCACCTGCTAACAGTCTTGCCCTAAGAATTTCACCATCTGCCTGTGTGATCATGACACCGGGAATGTTGGTTGAACCAGCACCGCCCATAGCTATCGGATCAGCAGGTGAATTATTGATTACAATGACGGCAATAGCTCCCTCTGCTTCGACCGCATTTGCTTTAGCGATAAAAGAACATTGGCCTCTATCTACAACAGCAATTTTTCCCGCGAGATCTGCTGCATTTGAAAACGAACCACAACCATCGGTAGGATTATTCACAGTATCCATCGCAAGTGTAGCAATACCAGTTACCGGTATTTCAAGACCTGGACCGAATGTAGCTTCTACAGCGTAATAGCTTCCTTCAATGGATGCAGGAGAAAGCACTTCCATCGATGCCACAATCTCTGCAACCCATAAATACATCTGCATTCTTCCACTTTCTCCATCTGATGGAGTTGCAAAATTTGCATTGTTAGTTCCACCGCCATCCTGGCCTTCAGCTCTTACGAAATCATTTCCTAGTCCTGCACCGGTATAATTTGTTTGCTGGAAATTACCAGCGGCTTCATCAAATCCATGTGCATAGAGAATATCATGCAGCATGTTATTCATATAAAACAAATTGGTTAGTGAGGCATCGAGGTTTGTGTTTGGCTTCTCAGCGAGGTTAAGAGGAAAATCAAAATTTAACCCTGCTCCACCATCAGGTGAATATCCAGGTTCATCAAAACTCTGAATGTCATCATAGGCATGTACATTATTTCCTCTTGTAATCGTATACTCTGCACCATCTACTCCGTCTGTATCATGCCAACCAAATGGAGATGATTCGGGCTTATGTGGTGTACTGATGATGCTTCTGACACTCGTCGAAGGTGCTTCGGCAGGAAGGACAAAAACATTATAACTTCCGGATACACTTGTGGCATCTATCATACCGGCATCCTGTGGTGTAGAACGAACATTGCTTTCACATGCATCACTATGCTGATGACCCTGTCCGAAATCACAGAATAAGGTCCAGTTATTTTTCTCAATAAATTCACCGGTGAGGGCATCAATGCGGATATTCCACCAATCCGATTTACCTGTAGGAGCGATATTGACATTCCACGCAAGACGCATGGCTTCAGCTTTTGGAACCAGGACCAATTCTGCTTTGAGATCTTCACGGGAAAGTCCTGAGCGAGTGAAGGTGTACCTAAGACGATCTTGATCTTTAGAGACTTGTTTAGGCGTTTCGGTCATCACAAGGCCTAGATGAATTGCAGCGGCTTCAATGGCTTGTTCTGCAGTCAACTTAGGAGTTATCGCATTAGCCTTTTTTGCTACTTCAGGAAAAAAGCCGTTCGCATAGTGGACGACATTTCCTCTATCGATGGCCATCGTACTTACGGCATTAAAAACGCGGATACCGGCTACCTGTTGATTTAGGTATGTGTAGGTAATCCCTGTTTCCTTGCTGTCATATTGATCCGTTACGGTATAGTTGCTGATATCAGCGTCCGACAGGTGCCATTGTGCTTTTTCCTTACCTAAATAGGCAGAAATCGTTGATTGAAAGCGCTGTGCACTTAGGGTAAAGGTGGCGCAGACCAGCAAGAAAAGGAGGGCTGATTGCTTTGGTGAGCATACAATTCGCATAGAAGTGAGGATCGGGTTAGAGTTTAATTTGGTCAATTGTTAAATGGAGGAGGCTAAGCTATGTCGTTTTTCGGGTTTTTAACCCGAAATTTTGGAGCAGAGGGCATGGGGCAGAGGGCAGAGGGAACGGATCAAAGGATCAAAGGAGCCAAGGAGAAAGGGAAGGAAGTCGAAGCGCAGCGGAGATCCCGCTATGTTGCGTAGCCATTAAGCGGGAGGAGCAAAGGGCAGAGGGCAGAGGGCATGGGGCAGAGGGCAGAGGGAACGGATCAAAGGATCAAAGGAGCCAAGGAGAAAGGGAAGGAAGTCGAAGCGCA
>Ga0157380_10000245_pt1 | contig 32686 bp, 35 predicted proteins | sample S35metaG_FD_119757 | JGI IMG/M metagenome (GOLD analysis project Ga0157380, IMG submission 119757) | Switchgrass rhizosphere microbial communities from Kellogg Biological Station, Michigan, USA - S3-5 metaG | ecosystem: Host-associated > Plants > Roots > Rhizosphere > Soil | place: USA...
CAGAACCCTTCGCGACATCAGGCGGCGGCCACCTTGAAGGTCAAGGCGACGCCGTTCATGCAATAGCGAAGGCCGGTCGGCTTCGGGCCGTCGTCGAAGACATGGCCGAGATGACCGCCGCAGCGGCGGCAATGCACCTCGGTGCGGGCATAGCCGAGCAGGTGATCGGTGCTGGTGCGCACCGCATTGGGCAAGGGCCGCCAGAAACTGGGCCAGCCGGTGCCGCTGTCGAACTTGGTCCTGGAACTGTAGAGCGGCAGCGCGCAGCCCTTGCAGAGGAAGGTGCCGGGCCGATGCTCGTCATTGAGCGGGCTGGTGAAGGCGCGCTCGGTTGCCGCCTGCCGCAGCACCGCGAAGGCTTGCGGATCGAGCCGCTTGCGCCATTCCGCTTCGGAAAGGGTGATCTCAAAGGCTGCGGTCTTCGCGAATGTGCTGCCGCTGAACAGCATCGAGCCAATAGCGGCCGCTGAAAGGCGGGTAATGGCTTGGCGGCGGGAGCACGATCGCATGACGTCATTGATCCTTTTAAACGTCATTCCCGCGAAGGCGGGAATCCATAAATTCCGAACCTCGAGGAATATGGATTCCCGCCTTCGCGGGAATGACACCAAAAGAGATATCTAGGCAGCGCGCGATGAACGCCCGATGAGCCTGCGCCAGAAGCCGCCACCGCCGGATTTCAGCACACTGCGCCTGAACAGTCGCGCGCCGACCCGGATGATCGCCGTTACCGCGAGGAATTGCCACGCGATTGCCAGCAAATGCGGCCACAATTCCGCTTTCAACACACTGCGCGCGATCATCGCGAAGGGCGAACTCCACGGGAAGATGCTGGCGGCGAGCGCGGTCGGGCTGTTAGGCTGCTCGGCCGCGACCGAGGCGAAGCCGAACACGATCAGTTGGCCGAAGGTCAGCGGCATCGACAGCGTCTGCACCTCGCGCACCGTGCCGGCCTGCGCACCGATCCCGAGGAACAGCGCGCCCAACAGCAGATAGCTCGCCATGAAATAGACAACGCAGAGTGCCACAAAGATCGGCCATCCCACTGCCGGTGCGGTGATTTGCATGGCCAAGCCGGGCAGGAAGATGGCAATCGCGCCCCCCGCCGCAGCCGACCAGACGGTGATCCCGGTCAGCGACATGCCCAGCATGGCGATCAGCTTGCCCATGAAGATCGCATCGACCGGCACCGCCGCCGCGAGTATCTCGATCACCTTGCTCGATTTCTCCTCGAGCATGTTCGAAAGCAGCATGCCAGCCAGGATCATCGTCAGGAACAACAGCAAAAGCTGGGCTGCCCGGGCAAGCGTCGCGCGATCGGACTCGGCGGGCCGCGCCGCATCGGCGACGGCGATCTGATTGAGCTTCACCGCGGTCAGGGCAATGCCCGCCTGCTTCAGGCTGGCATCGCGCTGGATCTCATTGACGATCCATTCCATCTCCGGGCCGTGTGCGCTGATCGCATCGCGTGACCCGCGCAGCGTCGGAGTACCGGGCAGGCCGCTCAGCACGGCGGCGGCCTTGCCTTCCGCCAACAACGCAGTGCCGTTCACATCCGGCCGGATCAGTTTGAACTCAGGCAAAGCACCCTCGCCCAAGGCGTCCGTCAGTCTCTCGCGTGCCGCCATGACCGCCTGCCCCTCGGCTGGCGAAGCGACGATCGCGATGACCGGCGGCGCCGTCCCCTGCATCTTCGCACCGACCGATCCGAAAGTCAGGCCGAAGACGATCGGAATCAGCGGCCCCACCAGGAACAGGATGAAGGCACGCGACCAGACCGTCGCGACATAATCGCGGCGGGCGATGACAAGCGCGGCGCGCAGGCTGGACATCATCGCTCCTCCCCCGCGCGATCCATCGAATCGGCTACACTGCCGCCAACGATATCGACGAACGCTTCGTGCAATCCGGGCCGTTCGATCGAAAGCGTCTCAATTCCCGCCTCGCCTGCGATCAACCGTGCGAGCAGCGGCTCGATGCCGGTCGGCGGCAGCTCGAAGGTCCATGTGCGGTCATCCCGGCTTGCATCGGCCGGCAGCGCGTCGCGCCATGGCCCCTCATCCGCGCGGGTCACCAGCGTCACCACCGGCCGCAACCGTCCACGCGCATCGACAACACTGCCCTCGAACTGAACCCGGCCGCCGACGATGATCGCGATCCGTTCGCACAGCCGTTCGGCATGAGCGATCACATGGGTCGAAAACAGGATGGTCGCGCCCGCCGCGACTTGCGCGCGAATCAAGGCTTCGAGGCGTCCCTGGTTGATGGCGTCGAGGCCGGAGAAAGGTTCGTCGAGCACGATCAGCTTCGGGTTGTGCACGATCGTCCCCAGAATCTGGACGGTCTGCGCCATGCCTTTGGAAAGCGTGCGGATCGGCCGGCGTGCCGCATCGCCCAATCCATGCTCCTCCAACAACCGGTCGGCACGCGCTCTGCCTTCGGCAAGCGAAAGACCACGCAAGGCACCCATGAAGGCGATTGCCTCGCGCGCCTGCATGGTCGGATAAAGCCCGCGTTCCTCCGGTAGATAACCAACCTGGGCGGCGACCTTTAGTGGCGATGGGTTGCCCAGCAGCCGACGGTCCCCCGAATCCGGATCGATAATGCCGAGCAGCATGCGCAGGCTGGTGGTCTTGCCCGCGCCGTTCGGACCGAGCACGCCGTAGATGGTACCGGCAGGCACGGCGAGATTGACGCCGTCGACCGCGCGCACGCCGTCGAAATGCTTCACCAGCCCATTGGCTTCGATCGCGAACTCTTGCGTCAAGCGGGCACCCTTCTACCAATGCTGCCGTGTCGCACTCATCGCATCCATATCCAAATGCCGCGTTAACCGCCGAACTGAAGGCGCAGGCGCGTGAACTCGGCTTCGCCGCGTGCGGCATCGCATCCGCCGATGCCGCACCGGAGACCGCCGCCCGGCTCAACGCATGGCTGGCCGACGGGGCGCATGGAGACATGATCTGGATGGAAGAGCGCGCGCATCAGCGCGGCCGCCCCTCAGCGCTCTGGCCGGAGGTGCGCTCTGTGATCATGCTGGGGATGAGCTATGCTCCCGCAGGGGATCCGCTTGCGCTGGCAGCGGCCAAGGACCGGGCCCGCATTTCGGTCTATGCGCAGGGGGCGGACTATCATGATGTCATCAAAAAGGCGCTCAAGGCCCTCGCTCGTTGGCTGCTGACCCGGACGCAGGGGCAAATAAAGGTCTTTGTCGATACCGCGCCGGTCATGGAAAAGCCGCTCGCCGCAGCCGCCGGCCTTGGCTGGCAGGGTAAGCACAGCAATCTGGTCAGCCGCACTGATGGCAGCTGGCTGTTCCTCGGCGCGATCATGACGACGATCGATCTGCCGCCGGATGGGCCGCATGCCGATCGCTGCGGCAGCTGCGACGCTTGTCAACGCGCCTGCCCGACCGATGCCTTTCCGGCCCCCTATCGCCTCGATGCCCGCCGCTGCATTTCCTATCTGACGATCGAGCATAAAGGGCCGATCCCGGAAGAATTTCGCGAGGCGATCGGAAATCGCGTCTATGGCTGCGATGATTGCCTGGCGGTTTGCCCGTGGAACAGCTTCGCGGACTCGGCCAGGACGCACAAGGCGTTCCTCGGGAGGCCGGAATTCGCCGCGCCCAGCATCGCCGATCTGCTCGATCTCGACGATGCCGGTTTCCGTGCCGTGTTCGCCGGCTCCCCAATCAAGCGGATCGGCCGCGACCGGATGGTCCGCAACGCGCTGATCGCGGCGGGCAATAGCGGTGATCAGCGTCTGCTACCAAGGATTGCCCGCCTTGAAGATGATCCTTCACCGATCGTCGCGGATGCGGCGTTATGGGCCAAAGCGCGGCTGGCCTAACGCGCCTGTTTGAGAAAGGCGGTACCGGCCCGCTCTTCCGTGCTTTCCCAAACAGGCTCTAACGCGCTTCGCCGCGACGGCTGAGCGCGGCGATGCAGGAGGCGCGGTCGAAATAATCGCCGTTGGGCAGGCGCGCATCGATGTATCGCACCACCGGCTCGCGCCCGGCAGCCGGCGGGTAGAGATAGGCGTCAAGCACGCAGATGCTGCTCACATATTGCAATTTGCGGGCGCTGGCTTCGTGGACGTCAAGATCGGGGTCTCCGAACAAGGCTTTCAGGGTCTGGGCATTCTGCCCCATCACGCGGTCAAGCCCGCTTTGGACCACCGGCGCCGGGCGGGGCGGGGCAATTGCCTGGGGTGGTTGTTCGACGCATCCCGCGAGCGCGATCGAAAAGCCAAGCAAGGCTAGGGAACGGTAGAGCATCCCGCCTCAATAGCTCGCCCGAGCTTGCGCGTCATCCGGGCTGCGGTTAGGCGCGCTCGGGCAATTACAGGGAGACGTTCGTGACCGCGCCCAGCCTCGATATCATCGCTATCGGCAACGCCATCGTCGATGTCATCGCCCAGGCCGATGATGCATTCATCGCCAGCGAAGGCTTGCCCAAGGGCGCGATGCAGTTGCTTTTTTCGACCGAGGAGGCCGAGGCGCTGTACGCCAAGATGGGGTCCGCGATCGAGGCGAGCGGTGGGTCTGCCGCCAATACCGTGGCGGGCATGGCCGCGCTGGGCGCGCGCGCCGGCTTCATCGGCCAAGTTGCCGACGATCAGCTTGGCAAGGTGTTCGCGCACGATATCCGCGCGCTCGGGGTGCATTTCGAAACCGCACCCCGGCCCGGCCAGCCGGCTACCGCGCGCTGCCTCATCCTCGTTACCCCCGATGCCCAGCGGACGATGAACACCTTCCTCGGCGCGTCGCAATTCCTTCCGGCGAGCGCGCTTGACCTCGATCTGATCCGGTCCGCTGCGATCCTCTATCTCGAAGGCTATCTGTGGGATCCGGAGGAGCCCCGCGCCGCGATGCGGGTGGCGATCGAGGCAGCGCGCGGGGCGGGACGCAAGGTCGCGCTCACCTTGTCCGACACCTTCTGCATCGATCGCCACCGCGACGGCTTCACCGCGCTGCTCGACGGCGGCCAGCTCGATATATTGTTCGCCAATGAAGCAGAGATTCTTTCGCTCAACCAGACCGACGATTTCGAGGCTGCGCTCGCTGCCACGGCGGCAAAAGTGCCGCTGCTTGTGGTGACGCGCAGCGAACGGGGCGCGCTGGCGATCAAAGGCGGCGAGCGGGTCGCGGTGCCTGCCGAGCCGGTTGCCGAGGTGATCGACACCACTGGCGCCGGCGATCTCTTCGCCGCCGGGTTCCTCGCCGGCCAGGCGCAGGGCCGCTCGATCAAGGATTCGCTGACGATGGGCGCGATCGCCGCCGCCGAGGTGATCTCGCATTACGGCGCGCGGCCCGAGGCAGACCTCAGGCAACTGGTGGCGAGGCGGATCGGCTGAACCGGCAGCGGGTCAATTGTTGATCTGGCGCTCGATCCTCGTATCTGGGACCAGCCACATCGCGGCTGTCCCGGCGAAGAACAGTAGCCCGAGCCAAGGGCCAACGAACCAGCTCCCCGCGATCCCCGCCATGTAAAGCACCGGCGAAATCTTGCCCTTCGCGTCCTTGCCGACAGCCCTTGCGAGCGCGCTGTCCTTTCCTTCGCCTGCGATAAGCCGTTGTTCGAGAATATAATAGGCGATCGCGCAGAGCAGCAGGTTCAGGCCGTACAGGATGGTGGGTAGCCGCTCGAAATGGTTCTCGCCCATCCAGCCAGTCGTGAACGGCAGCAGCGAGAGCCAGAACAGGAGATGGAGATTTGCCCACAAGATGTCCCCCGTCACGCTCCGGCTGACGTGCATCATGTGATGATGGTTGTTCCAGTAGATCCCGACATAGGTGAAGCTCAGCACATAGCTGAGGAATACCGGCCATAATTCTGACAGGGCCGCGAGGCTGGCGTCGTGCGGGACTTTTAGTTCCAGCACCATGATGGTGATGATGATCGCCAAAACACCATCACTGAACGCCTCAAGCCGGCCGGTTCCCATGCGTGTGCCGCCGCTGCGCGCTCAAAGCGCCGGCGCTGGCGGGATCGGTCCGGGTGGTATGTCGGCGTCTTCTTCGTGAACCTCGACCAGCCCGCGCCCGACATGGCTCTTGCGGTAGCCGTAGAGGAAATAGAACAGCAGCCCGATCCCGCCCCAGATCGGCAGCACCATCTTCGCGTCGAACGGCAGCAGCAGATAGAGCGCGACGCAGCCAATGATCGCCAGAGGGGCGACTATCCCGATCGCCGGCGTCCTGAACGGACGGTTGCGGTCGGGCGCGGTCCGCCGGAGGACCAGCACCGCGATCGCGACCATGGCAAAGGCAAACAATGTTCCCGAATTCGACACGTCCGCCAGCTTGCCGACCGGCAGGAAAGCGGCGGCGATGGCGACGAACACGCCGGTTATCGCGGTCACGATATGCGGCGTCTTCCATCTGGGATGCACCGTTGCGAGCTTTTCGGGCAGCAGGCCGTCGCGGGCCATCACAAAGAAGACCCGGGTCTGCCCGTAAAGCATCATCAGCACCACCGACGGCAGCGCGAGCCCCGCCGCGAGCCCGATGATGCCGCCGAGCTTCTGCCAGCCGATCGATTTCAGGACATAGGCCAGCGCCTCCTTCGAGCACGCGACCGGCTCGGCCAGGCCCTTGCTGACGATCGCGGCACACTGGTTGGCAAGCTCGATCGATCCCGGCGACAGCACCTCGCCGGCCGGGCCGCGCACCGGCTGCGCATCGGCGGTACCGATCACGCCGGCGGCGACGAGCAGATAGAAGACCGTGCAGATCACCAGCGATCCGATCAGCCCGATCGGCACATTGCGCTGAGGATTCTTGGTTTCCTCGGCGGCGGTCGAGACCGCATCGAAGCCGACATAAGCGAAGAAGATCGAAGCGGCGGCGCCGCCGACGCCGATGATGCCCCAGCCATTGGGGGTGAAGGGCGTGAAATTGTCGCTCCTTATAATGCCGATGGTCGCGATGACGAACAGCGTCAGCGCCGTCACCTTGATCACCACCAGGATCGCATTGAAGCGCGCGCTCTCCTTGGTTCCGATCATCAGCAGCCCGGTGACCAGCAGCGCGATCACCAGCGCGGGTATGTTGACGATACCGCCCGCATAAGGCCCGTTGGCAAGCTCGGCCGGAATGAGGATGCCGACATAGTCGCGCAGCAATCCGACGAAATAGCCGGACCATCCCACCGACACCGCGCTGGCGGCGACCGCATATTCCAGCACGAGCGCCCAGCCGACCATCCAGGCCAGCAACTCGCCCATCACCGCATAGGTGTAGGTATAGGCCGATCCCGACACGGGCACCATCGAGGCGAGCTCGGAATAGCAGAGCGCCGCCACCGCGCAGACGAAGCCCGCGATCACGAAGCTGATCATCATCCCCGGCCCGGCCTTCTGTGCCGCCTCTGCGGTCAGCACGAAGATGCCGGTGCCGATGATCCCCCCGATCCCCAACATGGTCAGCTGAAAGGCGCCCAGCGATCGATGCAGGCTTTTCTTTTCGGCGGTGGCGAGGATGGCGTCGGGCGGCTTGATGCGCAGGTTCATATGACGAGGCCCCCAATATGGTTGCGAGCGAACCTAACCCTTAATCCAGCGCGGGCAACTGCTTTCAGCGCGGCAGCATGGCGCCGAACTGGCGTCCGCCGAAAATGTGGACGTGGAGGTGCGGCACTTCCTGATGGCCATGCTGGCCGATATTGGCGAGCAGGCGGTATCCACTCTCGACCAGCCCGGCCTCGCGCGCGACATGGCCGACGGCGCGGACGAAGCCGGCGATCTCGGCCTCGCCTGCCTTGGCGGAAAAGTCATCCCACGACACGTAGCGTCCCTTGGGGATCACCAGAATATGGTGCGGCGCCTGCGGGTTGATGTCATGGAACGCGAACGCATGCTCGTCCTCATAGACTTTCTTCGAGGGGATTTCCCCGCGCAGGATCTTCGCGAAGACATTATTATCATCATAGGGCGCGGTGGCGTCGATCGGCACGCTCTTCTCCTGAATTAAGGGGCGGACCGCGACGCTTTTTCGGCAATGCCCGAGACCCCGTCGCGGCGCTCCAGCTCACGCAGCACGTCCTCGATGCTCAATCCCTGTTCGGCCAACAGAACGGCGAGGTGGAAGATCAGGTCCGCGCTTTCGGAAATCAGCGCCTTCTTGTCACCCGACAGCGCCGCGATCACCGTCTCGACGGCTTCCTCGCCAACTTTCTGGGCGATCTTCGGCCGTCCTGCCGCCAGCAGGCGCGCTACGTAGGACGATGCAGGATCGGCGCTACGACGATCGGCGATGGTGCGTTCAAGCGCGGCGAGGATGTCGACCATGTCCGCCTGTGAAGCGGGATTGGCCGATGGAGTCAATCGTCGTCGCGGCGCTTCGACCGGCTGCCGCGTCGCCCGATGATCAGCCCTACCACGCCCGCCGCAAACAGAGCGAGGTCGCCTGGCTCCGGGACCATCGATGCGCGCGCATCATGCGCGACTTTCGGCGCGGCCCCGTCAGGCTGCTCCGCGATAGCAATGGAAACGGGAAAAATGGCAGCCACCAGGAGCAGGCAAGATACTTGCGCCCTCATCAATTTCCGCCCTTCCCATGCAACTGCAAACAACGAACGCTGCAATATGGTTAAGCAAATTTCCTGCCAGTTGGAGAAAGGCGCTGCTAACCAAGGTTATAGCTGGTTAATGGCGAGCTCGGGATTTTATAAATGTAAAATTAACCGACATTAATGTCGATAGGCGCCCGGTTCGGCGGTCAGTTGCGGACGGGCAACCCCGCTGCACGTAATATTGCGTGTGCTTCAGCGATACTATGCTGGCCGAAATGGAATATCGACGCAGCGAGCACCGCCGAGGCGCCGCCGTCGCGAACGCCCGAGACGAGATGGTCGAGCGTGCCGACGCCGCCGCTGGCGATCACCGGCACCGGGACGGCATCGGCGACCGCGCGGGTCAACGCAAGGTCATAACCCTGGCGCGTTCCGTCGCGGTCCATCGAGGTCAGCAGGATCTCGCCAGCGCCGAGACTGGCCAGCCGCGCCGCATGCGCCACCGCGTCGATTCCTGTCGGCCGCCGCCCGCCATGGGTGAAGACTTCCCATCGGCCGGGGCCGGTCTGGCGGGCATCCACCGCGCCCACCACGCACTGGGCGCCGAACTTGTCCGCGATGTCCCCGACCAGTTCAGGCCGCGCCACTGCAGCGGAATTGACCGCCACCTTGTCAGCGCCGGCCAGCAATAACGCGCGCGCATCTTCTACCGAGCGCACGCCGCCGCCGACGGTCAGCGGCAGAAATACCACTTCCGCTGTACGAGCCACAACATCGAGGATCGTTCCACGTCCTTCGTGGCTGGCGGTGATGTCGAGAAAACAAAGCTCATCCGCGCCCGCCCGATCGTAGATCCGCGCCTGCTCTACGGGGTCGCCGGCATCGGCGAGATCAACGAAGTTGACACCCTTGACCACGCGGCCGTCAGCCACGTCCAAACAGGGGATGACGCGCACGCGTACGGTCATGCTCGTGCGATTTCCAGCGCGCCGGCCAGGTCGAGGGTACCGTCATAAAGCGCACGGCCGGTTATCACACCCTCTATTCCCTCGGAGGAGTTTCGGGCGAGTTCCAATATGTCGCCGATGTCTTTCACACCGCCGCTCGCGATCACCGGGATCCGGGTTTTGCGCGCGAGACGGACGGTGGCGTCGACGTTGCAGCCCTTGAGTAGCCCGTCGCGGCCGACATCCGTAAACAGCAGTGCAGCGACGCCGGCATCGGCGAAGCGATCGGCAAGCTCCTCGACCTTAAGATCAGAGACCTCGGCCCAGCCATGGGTCGCGACATATCCGTCCCGGGCATCAACCCCGACCACGATCCTGCCGGGCAGGTCGCGGGCCGCTTCCCGCACAAGATCCGGATTCTGCAGGGCGGCTGTGCCGATCACGACCCGGTACACGCCCAGTGCCAGCCAGCGATCGATCGCCGTGCGATCGCGGATGCCGCCACCGAGCTGGACTTTGCCCGGAAAGGCCTTGAGGATCGCTTCAACCGCATGTGGATTGACCGCCTCGCCCGCGAAGGCGCCGTCGAGATCGACGACGTGAAGATGGTCCGCCCCCTGCTCGGCGAACTTCTCCGCCTGCGCCGCCGGATCGCTGCCATAGACGGTGGCGCGTGCCATATCGCCTTCGGCCAGCCGCACCACCTGCCCGCCCTTGAGGTCGATCGCCGGGAACACGATCAGGTTCATGGCTTCCACTCCAGGAATCGGCTTAACAGGGCCAGCCCATAGGATTGGCTCTTCTCGGGGTGAAACTGTACGCCGACGATATTGTCGCGGCCGACGGCGGCGGTCACCGTGCCGCCATGGTCGGTCGTCGCCAGGCGCAGCGCCGGATCGATGTCCTCGATCGCGAAACTGTGCAGGAAATAGGCCTCGCCCGGTACGATCAGCGGGTGCGGCGCGGCCGGGATCACGTCGTTCCAGCCCATGTGCGGCACCTTCAGCGCCCGATCGGCCGGTTTCAATCCGCGCACCGTGCCGCCGATCCAGCCCAGACCCTCGTGTCGGCCATGTTCCTCGCCCGCGTCGGCCAGCAACTGCATGCCGACACAGATGCCCAGGAACGGGATTGCCTTGCGATGGACGGCGTCCTCCATCGCCTCGACCATGCCGGGAATCGCCGACAGCGCGCCCATGCAGTGCGCAAAGGCACCGACGCCGGGCAATATGATGCGGTCCGCGGTGCGCACGGTTTCGGGATCGGCGGTTACCCGCACTTCAGTCGCGCCCGCCGCTTTCAGCGCGTTTTCGACCGACCGAAGATTGCCCGCACCATAATCGATCAGCGCCAGGCGCTCAGCCATGACCGTCCTTCGTGCCACCAAGCGTGCCTTTGGTGGAGGGCACGCTGTCTGCCTTGCGCGGGTCGATCTCGATCGCCTGCCGCAGCGCGCGGGCGAGCCCCTTGAAGCAGCTCTCGATGATGTGGTGATTATTCTCGCCGTAAAGAGTCTCGACATGCAGGGTGATCCCGGCCGATCCAGCGAAGGCGTGGAACCAGTGCTGGAACAGCTCGGTGTCCATCTCGCCCAGCCGAGGCGTCGAAAATGCGGCCTTCCATACCAGAAAAGGCCGCCCGGAAATATCGAGCGCGACGCGGGTCAACGTCTCGTCCATCGGCGCATAGGCCGCGCCGAAGCGGGTGATGCCGCGCCGGTCGCCCAGCGCTTTGCTCACCGCCTCACCGATCGCGATCGCGCTGTCCTCGGTGGTGTGGTGCTGGTCGACATACAGGTCGCCCTTCACCGTGGCGTCGAGATCGATCAACGAATGGCGCGAGAGTTGCTCCAGCATATGATCGAGGAAGCCGATCCCGGTCGAGACGGTATAGACTCCGGTCCCGTCGAGATTGACCCTGACAGAGATGTCGGTCTCATGGGTCTTTCGCGCGATCAGTGCGGTACGCATGCAACAGCGCTATAGCGTCCACGCCGCAGTGCGCAACGCATCTTGACCCTCGCGGGTCGAGCGTTCACCAAGATACCATGAGTGATACGACGCCCGACAGCCTGATTCCCTATGATGAGATCGTCCAGAACGCGCTCCGTGCGGTGGTCGGCAGGGTATTGGGCGAGGTGCAGCGCCGGGGCGGCCTGCCTGGCGACCACCATTTCTACATCACCTTCAAGACCGGGGCGGCGGGCGTCGATATTCCGAAGCATCTGTCGGAACGGTTCCCCGACGAAATGACCATCGTCATCCAGAACCGCTTCTGGGATCTCAAGGTCGGCGAGGAAAAGTTCGAGGTCGGCCTGTCGTTCAACCAGGTTCCCGCGCATCTGGTGATCCCGTTCGGCGCGGTGACCGCCTTCCACGATCCGGCGGTCAATTTCGCACTCCAGTTCCATGCCCAGATCGAGGAAGGCGAGGAACCCACCGAACATGATGACGCCGAAAACGACGCGCCGGAAGAGACGCCCGCGGACGATGGATCGAACGTCGTCTCGGTGGATTTTACCCGGAAGAAATAGCCTTTGACTTTCCCTCCCTTCCAAGGGAGGGGCTAGGGGTGGGGAGAAAAATGGCCCCATGACGACAACCCGCACTGAAACCGACAGCTTCGGCCCGATCGAGGTCCCCGCCGACTGCTATTGGGGGGCGCAAACCCAGCGTTCGCTGACCAATTTCGCCTTTCCGCCGCAGGAACGGATGCCGATCGCGATCATCCATGCGCTGGCGCTGATCAAGCAGGCGGCGGCTCGGATCAATCGCGGGCATGGTCTCGATCCTGAGCTGGCCTCCGCTATCGAGGATGCCGCTGCGTCGGTCGCCTCGGGTGCCTATGACAAGGAATTCCCGTTAGCGATCTGGCAGACCGGCAGTGGCACCCAGACCAACATGAACGTCAACGAGGTGATCGCCGGCCTCGCCAATGAGCGGCTGACGGGAACGCGCGGCGGCAAATCTCCGGTGCATCCGAACGATGACGTCAATCGCGGGCAAAGTTCGAACGATTGCTTTCCCACCGCGCTCCATATTGCGGCGGCGCGCGCGGTGCACGATGCCTTGCTTCCCAGCCTGCGGGTCATGCACGCGCGGCTGGCCGTGCAGGCGACGGCATGGGACTCGATCGTCAAGATCGGCCGGACCCATCTGCAGGATGCGACACCGCTTACGCTGGGCCAGGAATTCTCGGGATATGCCGCCCAGATCGAAAGCAATTTTTCCCGGATCGAGGCTGTCCTGCCCCGTCTTTATCAGCTCGCGCAAGGCGGCACTGCCGTCGGCACGGGTCTCAACGCGCCGCCCTGCTTCGCGCAGGAGATGGCGTTACAGATCGCGAGCCTGACCGCGCTCCCTTTCGTTACCGCGCCCAACAAGTTCGAGGCCCTCGCGTCCAACGACACGCTGGTCGAATTGTCAGGCGCGCTCAATGTGCTGGCCGTATCGCTCACGAAGATCGCCAATGACGTCAGATTGATGGGCTCGGGCCCGCGCTCCGGCATCGGCGAGCTGCTGTTGCCGGAAAATGAGCCCGGCAGCTCGATCATGCCGGGCAAGGTCAACCCCACCCAGTGCGAGATGCTGACGATGGTGGCGGCGCAGGCGATCGGCAATCATCAGGCCGTGACCGTTGGCGGCTTGCAGGGTCATTTCGAACTCAACGTGTTCAAGCCGCTGATCGGCGCCAATGTTCTGCGTACGATATGCCTGCTGGCGCAGGGCATTCGCCTCTTTACCGAGCATGCGCTCGACGGCCTCGAACCTAATCGCCTCCGCATCGCCGAGCTGGTCGATCGCTCGCTGATGCTGGTCACCGCGCTTGCGCCGCGCATTGGCTATGACAATGCCGCCAAGATCGCCAAGCACGCCCATTCCAAGGGCCTTACGCTGCGCGAAGCGGCGCTCGAGCTGAAGCTGGTCGATGCAGCGACCTTTGATGAGCTTGTCCGCCCGGAATTGATGGTCGGGCGCTGAGGGATCGATTCTGCGGCGCGCCAGTTAGGCGTCGATAACAGGGAGGCCAAATTGCTCAGAACGTCTTTCGAACTGGACCGGCGCCATCTGCTTTCCGCCTTTCTGGCAACCGCCGCGACCCTCACGTCATCGCGCGCGCTCCCCAAGGCAGTGCGTGCGCCGGCCGACCGCTTCACCTCAAGTCTCGCTCGATACGCGCAGGAGATTCTGAGGCTCAGCCCGGAAACGGGGACATCGCTTGGCCTGGACAAGGGGGCCAATGCCGGGCTCAAGTCGAAGCTTTCCGATATCTCGCCGGCTGGTAACGCTGCCTGGGTGCGCCAGCTCAAGGCGATGGTAGCCGAGCTGGGCGGCATGCGACGGGATGCACTCGGCCCTGCCGATCAGATCCGCTACGATACCGTGCTGCACGCGGCGAAGGTCGGGATCGAGGGGGATCGCTTTTTCTATGGCGGCGCCGCGAGTGGCTTCTTCGGTCGGGCAATACCCTATGTGGTCAGCCAGCAGGACGGCACTGTTTCGAGCGTCCCCGAGTTCCTGAACTCGCAGCATCTGATCAGCACGGCCGCCGACGCGGAAGCCTATCTCGCCCGTGTCGCGGCGATGGCAGTGGCGATCGATCAGGAAACCGGCCGGATCATGAGCAATGCGGCCAAGGGCGTGACGCCGCCCTCCTTCATCGCCAGCAACGCGCTTGGCCAGCTGACTGCCTATCGCAAGGTGCCAGCGGCGCAGCAGGGGCTGGTGACCTCGCTGGCCGAACGAGCCGGCAAGCTGGGCTTGAAGGGCAATTGGGCCGCTCGCGTGACGGCACTGGTCGAGCAGAAAATCTATCCCGCGCTCGATCGTCAGATCGCCGCGTTTACAAAGGCCGCCGCCAATGCCTCGGACGTGGCAGGGGTTCATCGCCTGCCTGATGGCGACGCCTTCTATCGCTGGTCGCTCAAGCTCGGCACCACGACCGACATGACGCCCGAGGAAATTCACGCCGTCGGCCTCGAGCAGAATGAGGAAATCAAGGCCCGGATCGACACCATTCTGAAAGAGCAGGGCATGACCAACGGTTCGGTCGGGGAGCGGCTCCAGGCGCTGACCAAGGATCCGAAGCAGCTGTTTCCCAACACCGACGAAGGCCGCGCCCAGCTCATCGCCTATCTCAACGAATGCGTCGCCGCTGACCGCGCGTTGCTCCCGCGTTTCTCGCATCTCGGCCTCAAGGCACCGCTCATGATCAAGCGCGTTCCGGTGGATATTCAGGATGGCGCGCCGCTTGGTTATATGAACTTCGCCTCGCTGGATGGCTCGCGCCCTGCGATCTATTATGTGAACCTCAAATCGACCGCGCTCTGGCCGAAATATCAGCTGCCGACGCTGACCACCCATGAGGGCATTCCCGGCCATGCGTGGCAGGGCGCCTATCTCGCCGAGCATCATGACGAAATTCCGCTGATCTATTCCGAAATGGGTTTCAACGCCTTCATCGAGGGTTGGGCGCTCTATGCCGAGCAGGTCTCCGACGAACTCGGCCTCTACGACAATGATCCGCTCGGCCGTCTCGGCTATCTGCAGGGCCAGCAATACCGCGCGTGCCGGCTGGTGGTGGACACCGGCATTCACGCCAAGCGCTGGACGCGGGCGCAGGCCGTGCAGTTCATGGTCGAACAGACCGGTCGCGGCGCCGACGCCATGACAAGCGAGGTCGATCGCTATTGCGTCTGGCCTGGTCAGGCCTGTGGCTACAAGATCGGCCACAACAAGATCCTGGCCGAACGTGAGCGCGTGAAGGCCGCGCTCGGTTCTCGCTTCGATCTGGCAGGTTTCAATGATGCGGTGGTGAAGACCGGGGGCGTCCCGCTTTCCGTGCTGCCGACCGCGCTCGATCAATATATCGCTGCGGCGGGTTGACGTTCAGGCGGCTTCCGCGACCGCAGCGAGCGCCTTTGAAAAGGTTTCCAATGTGAATGGCTTGGCGATGAACGGAACGCCGGGCGGTATATCCGGAAGCGCATCCGCCAAACCGGAGATCAGCACGGCTGGCAAGCCGGGCCACCGCGCCTTCGCCTGGCGAACGAGTTCCAGGCCGCTCATGCCGATCGGCATGTCGACGTCAGCGACCAGCAGGTCGATGTCGACATAACGCTCCAGCATCAGCATCGCCGCATCGGCATCCTGAGCCAGCATTACGTCCCATCCATCCTCGACCAGACCTTCGCGCAGCGTGACGAGAACGTCCGAATTATCGTCCACAAGCAATATGCGGTGCCGGGGCGGAGGCGCGGAGCTTTCCGCTCGCTCCGGCGCGGCGCTGGGCTTGGTGATCTCGATGCGGGGTATGAACAGCGAGACCCGCGTCCCTGCATTCGGCGCGCTGTCTATCCTCGCAAACCCACCGGATTGCAGGGCGAAGCCGTAAATCTGCGAGAGGCCCAGGCCGCTGCCCTTGCCGACCCCTTTCGTGGTGAAGAACGGCTCGAACGCTTTCATGGCGACGTCCGGCGACATGCCCTCTCCGTTGTCCGCTACCTCGATCCTGATAAAATCGCCGGGCGTGCTGTCGGCTGGAACATCCGATCCGTCGACATGAACCTGCGCGGTCGAGATGATGATCCTGCCTTCCTCGCTTATGGCATCCTTGGCATTAATCACGAGATTGAGCAGCGCGGCCTGAAGCTGTGCGGTATCGATCAGAGCGGGCGCCTCCGCATCGGGACAGTCGATTTCCAGCTTCACAGCGTTGCCGGCGGCACGTTGCAGCAACGGCTGGAAATCACGGATCAAACCGTTGATGTCAGTGGACCGGGGCCTCAGTGATTGCTTCCTGGCGAATGACAGCAGGCTGGAAATGAGCGCAGCGCCACTTTCAACCGCCTCGATCGCCGATTTGGCCAGCGGGATGATCCGGTCATCCTTTGACCGGCGATGGATCAAGTCGAGATTGCCCAGGATCACCGCCAGCATATTGTTGAAATCATGCGCGATGCCACCGGTCAGATTGCCGAGCGCCTCCATCTTCTGGGACTGATGCAGCGATTCGACCGTTCGGCGATGATCCTCCATTTCGTGTCGCAGTCGGCGGTTGGCCTCGTCCAGCTCCGATGTCTGCTGTTCCAGCGCCAGATGAAGCATGAAGGTTTCGCCGAACTGCGTACTGAACCGCGCGGCCGTGAAGGTCGTGACGATTATGAACGCGATGATCAATATGCTGGCCGCGATGCCCTGATCGGTCCCGTGCAGCGCGAGACGCACGAGCAGCGGCAGGCAAGCGGGGATCGAGAAAGAAAGCGCGGTGGGAAGATGGACGGCGTGCAGCGAGGTCGCGCCGGCGCACATCCCGCCGATAGCGAGGCTCCACAGCCATTGGTCGGTGGGATCTTGCGAAAACAGGATAAGCGCGCCGCCGCCCCACAAAATGCCGGAAAGGAGAGAACCGACGACGGACATCCGCGCCCATTGCCGTCCATGGGCAATCTTTGCCTCATCGTGCCGATAACGCCGATAGGCGAGAATGCGGCTTGCCCCAAGGCCGATGACCAGCGCCAGCCAGGTCAGGGCATCCGTCCTCAAGCCGTGGCGGCAAAGGACGAAGGTGATCAATCCCGCATTGACGATATTGACGAGCGCAATCGCGGTGAGACGCTCGAAAATGGCCTCGACTCTGGCGGCAAGCAACCTTGCCGCATTATCGGCTTCAATCGCGGCCAAGACCACCGGCAACGCTGGCACTCATGAACAACACGGACGCAATACCTCACGCAACAACCGCTTGGCTTTCAAGCAGTCCCCTTCATCCCATCACAGATTATGCGAAAACAGGAGGCGCGTTAACCATAAATCGCGCGTCGCTAAACGCCGCCTTGCCATTGCTTGATCGCCTGGACCGGCCAGAGCAGCATCAGCACGTTAAGCGTCAGATTATCGCGTATCACCGAAAGCGTCAGCAGCTCCAGGCCGACGCAGAGCGCGATGCTGGCCCATACCGGCAATTTCCGCGCGAGCAGGAAGCCGACCATCATGCAGCCGATGTCGGATAATGAATTGATCACGCTATCGCCGGTGTAGCCGAGCGCGATCGTCGCTGTGCGATAGCGATCGATTACGAACGGACTGTTTTCCGCGATCTCCCATGCGGATTCGATCAGGGTGGCCAGGATCAGCCGGGTGCCGGCCGGGCGCGACCGCAGCAGCCACCAGCCGAGCGCATAGAAGAGGAAGCCGTGGATCAGATGGCTGGGGCTGTACCAGTCGATCAAATGCTGGCTATTGCCGCTGTCGATCGCGAAGTGCCACAGTTCGACACGTCCGCAGGTGCAGATTGGCGGGCGCCCTGCCGCTAGCAGCAATGCCGCCGCACCCACCACGATCAGGGCGCAGGCCAACAGGGATCGGCTCGTCGTCATCGCGCATATGCCCGAGGTGGTTGGTCGGGGAGACAGGATTCGAACCTGCGACCCTCTGCTCCCAAAGCGTTCTATTTATGTTCCCACAACCTAACATGGGCTAACGAGAGCAGAGGCTCAACGGCCTGAAATCGCAGCTAAATTATATTGGATCATTCATGTGTATACGGACGCTGTCATCACAATACGCGCTCTTCGTATACACGGCTGGATACACGGGAGAGGCCGATCTCTGTGTGCGGCCCTCAGCGCCGATGGCCTCCGCACGACCTGCATCTGAAGCATACGGACCCCGCTGGTTCGCGCCAGGGATGCCATATTCGTTATAGATGTTGATGGCCGTCGGATTGCCGCTGCTGTCGGTGACCGTGATCACCTAGCCGCGTTCGTCGGCGACCAGATGAGGACAGGTGACGGAGACGCCAGAGTGGCAAACCAGTCATCAAGCAGCGTTCTCAACCGCTGCCGAACGTCGGACTGCAGCGACACGAACACGCGGCGCCGGTCGCGACGATCATCGTTGCGCACGATCATGCCGCGCTCTTCCATCAGCTTGATCCAGCGCAACGCCGTGGTCGATGGAGAAGCCGATGCAATGCACAGGCTGGATACGCTGACCGATATGCCGAGTTCGGCCGCGAGGCAAAGGTCGAGCATCATATCCCATGCCGGATCAGCGAACAGGTCCGCCCCGAACAGCTTTTCGCGCGCTCTTCGCAACTCGATCAGCTGCTTGAGTCTTTCGCTGAAAATCTCACTTTTCTGGAGCGCGCTGGGTTCAATCAGGGTAGCCGCTTTTGGGACGACCCTCACCTCAAACCCTTCGAAAAGCGCCTTAAGCGCGGGGTCTATTTTCAAGATGTCGAGATTCATCTGTGGCCTCCTGAGAAAGAAGTGGCGGGGCACGCACCCGCCCAAACTGACGGATCAAGCAGCGCTCAACAGGCCGTTGGTTCGCTGATACTCACGGACCCACTCGGTCTGGTCGGGCCTGAGCGAGTCGATGAACTGGAGATGTTCAGGGGTCTCGTCCCCCAGGAGCACCGAGGGACATTGCCCCTCGAAATTGCCGAGACTGGGCAGATGCTGGCGGTAGCCGACCAACGCCTGGAGTTGCTCGTCAAAGTGTCTCGCGATGTGCGGCGGATAAGCGAGCCAAGGGTTTTCCCATGGCCTGAGCCAGCCCTGGCAATAGCTGAAGATGACCCCGCGCCTGCGCGCCTGCGAGCGGTTCTCGCCGCCGGAATGGAGGGTCGATCCCAGGAACAGGATCGCCGAGCCCGCCTTGGCAACCGCCGCAATGACGTCGGCCTCCGGCAACATGCCATCGGGATCGCTGTGATTGCTACCGGGCCACAGCCGGGTCGCGCCATTGTCCGCCATAAAATCATCCAGCGGCCACATCACGTTGAGCATGTAATTGGCCGTGCCTTTCTCGCCGCCGAACATGTCCTGATCGCGATGCGGATATTGCAGCGGTGCGCCGGGATGGATCTCGATCGCCTGGGTCAGGTTGAGCAGGATCGTGTTGCACAGCTCATGGAGCAGAACCTGTTGGGCGATTGCCAGGATGAGCGGGTGACAGGCAAAGCGGTCAGCGACCGCCGAGCGGATCAGCAGCCGGCCGAACCGCTTGGTGGTCTCGCCGTAAAAGGGGCCTTGGCAAAAAGGGGTCTTGGTAAAGACTCGGTCCAGATCGTCCGAAAGGCGTCGATGGATATCGGGTTGAATTAGGTTGGGAAGGATCAGATAGCCTTGCTCAAGCAGGCATGCGACGAGCGGTTCGGCCCTAGCCATCACGTCAGGCGGGCACGACAAAGGGTTTGCAGCAGCAAGCATTGCAGGTCTCCTTGAAGGTGGTGTGACGCCCGCCTTAAGCGGCGTTATGTTCGTCGAGTTCGAGCACACGGAGCGCCGGCGAGGAACAGCGCCAGCTGCCGACAAAGCGGTTAAGCGTGTCCGGCGTGATGTGGATGATCAGCCCGCCGAGCATCGCGCCGCCAATGGGTTTCGGCAGGCCAAGCGGACGGCAATCCCAGCCGGCTGCCAGGATTTGCGACAGCCAGGCCATGTCGGCAACGCCGGTGAAGGCGCGAATGCCCGTTAGGATCGCATATTCGACCATGCCACGGATGAGCGTGTTGCGCGCGGCGAGTCGATCGCGGGCGCGCAAGCTCGGTGACATGCACAGTCGCGTCACCTCGCGGATCGCCGGATCGCGCGGGATTTCACGTTCGCAAAGTTCGGAGAACAGCGTGTCGAGAATATGCGGCCGGTCGGTTCGGAGCAGGCGCATCGACGCGCAATGCTCGCCGGTCAGCGGATCCTGGACGATCAGATATTCGGCATGTTCGTCATCGAACTGATCCTGTTCGCCAGCTCCGTCGTGCGGGACATCCCATTTGAGGATGTCGACGAAGATGCGCTTGCGATCCTGATGCATCGACTGAAGCAACGCCACGTGACGGGAACAATTCAAGCTGTTGACCAGACAGACCATTTTCCTTCTCCCTTGCCGGGAGCGCAACAGTCCATTCTGTCTCGTTCTGGATCATCCCCCCTTTCTAGGGGGTCGTGCGAAATACTTCGCTGAGCGGCAGCTGGCCGTCATAGATCGCATGCATGACCAGCTGGACCCGTTTGCTGACGCCGTAGGTGGCGCGGGCTTCCTTCAGATACCATTTGACGGTTTCCTCGGTGATGCCGAGCCGCTTTCCGATGTCCCGGTCATTATAACCCCTGGCGACCAGCAGGACACATTCCAGCTGGCGCTGGGGCAGCGGCGCCTTGCGCTTGAGATCGTGGGTATCGCGCTTGCGCAACACCAGATCGCGCGCCGCCTGAAAAGCATAGACACCGATCAGTTGCGCCATCGACAGATTGCGCTCGGGAAGGGAACGGCCGGAGCGCATCGCGAAGCTGCACGAGCCATTGGCTTCGCCCGGAATATTGGCCGGAACCGTGAAGCCCTGATCGAGCCCTGCCTTAAGCGTGTCATCCCGAATGTGGCGGTGCGCGCTGGTCACGTCGATGAGCTTGTTCACCTCGTCCCAGCGAAAGCCCACGCTGGTACGGTGGCTGGCAAGATGGACCGGATCGTTGACGACGATGTTGCGCGCGATATAGGTCGCGACCCACTCGGGCGGATAATTGGTGAGCGCGAGCAGATTACCCTCATCCATGTGCGTCAGCTCGCCATTCATTGGAGCGAGATCGACATGATGGATCAGCGCATAATAGTCGAAGCCCATCGCGCCGCAGATGGTGGCGACCAGCGCTTCGAGCTCGCGCGCGCTGCGCGCGCGTCGCGAGGCCGAAATAAACCTGTCGACATCGTCCAGCGCCGACACGGCGACCCTCTTTCTATTTCTGTTCCCCCCGAACAGAGCAGAAATATTTGACTTTGGGAGAAGCGTGGCAATGCTTAAATAAAATGCTGTCTTATCAAGGATGAGCGATCCTCATCGATCCAGTGCCAGCCAGGGCTTGGCCAGCATCTCGAGTCGCTGACATTATTGTTCAGGACTTCCGTCAGGCAGGGGATCTGCTTGAAAGGCCGCATCGAGTTCATCGGACGGAAGGCCGAACCCCCATTCTTCGAACAAATGGCTCAATGACGGGTCGGGAACGTCGACCTGTTTGCGCAGCAGCGCCAGCGTCATGTCGAGATGGGCCGCCTCGAGCGACAGACCATGCCGATCGAGGATTTGCTGACAAAGGATCAGGCGTTCGGCGACGCTGACGAGATCGCTGTCACGACTTAGGGGATCAACAGGCTCACGGGCAGGCATCTTCACCTCCAATCCGACCCCTGTCGCGGCGGCCATGGCATGATTGAATCGCCTGGTCCCCGGGAAAATGCTCCATTATGGACCGAAATTCGTCAAGCCCGCCGAGCCCATATCGTCTGGAGCAGCCACTACAGGCCGCTCAGGGCCGCACTGACCACCCGCCCCATAGGGTCCAATATTCAAAATCTCGATGGCCCGATCATCATCGTCCATGAGATGACTCGATCTGTGTCCGCCAATCGCTAGGGGGTACCCCATCGCAGGATAAGGAATGGTCGTTGACGCATCGGCATTCGCCGCGCTCGCAGCGGCGACAGGCAAGCGATCGCTGGCCTCCAGGATCAGGCAAACAGCGTCGGCAATAACATCCGGCCCTGCGCGTCCAGCCTCCACCAGACATTGTTTTCTCCCGCTCGCGCATCTCGTATCATGCCTGACAGCGCGAGCAAAAATGTCGCTTGCTTATTTTGCTGTCCTACACGGAACATAATGTGAACAATGCGGTCGGAAGGAGTCGCTTATGATCCTATTGGATGCAAACCTGTTGCTTGGGCTCGCCGCGTTGGTGACCAGCGTTTCCGCATTGGTCTGGTCGATCCGCCGGGGTGCTTGACGAAGACAGTCATCAGGATCCGCCCCAAATGGACGGTTCGAAAAACCCATGGCGCCGGCAGTGGAGATATGATTCTGGTTTTGCGTGATGTGAACGGGGAACGTGGGGTGGATCAGCGGGGATTTTTCGATGTCTAGGATCGGCTATCGCGGCTGAGCGATCTCGGGGATCAGTTGGAAGCCTTTTCTCGGGTGCTGGATTTTGATCAGTTCCGGCCTGATCTGGAGCAGGCGCTGGCTTATTCGGATGGCCAGCAAAGGTGGACGCTCACCGATCGATCCGGTTGTGATGTTCAAGATCTTCAGGGGGCTACCTGACGCTCGCCTGCATCCTTGGCGGTCGGTGGCGCCTGTTCCGTGCGGCAGCCATCTTTCCCGAGCGCCTGCGCGATGCCGTTTACGCCCTGATCGCCCGCAATCGCTATCGCTGGTTCGGAAAGACCGAATATTGCTCACTGCTAACTCCGGATCAGCGTAAGCGGCTGAAACGCTATTTCACTGAATTCGTAAGCGTCACATAATCAATCTTGCCAGTACCCAGCACGGGCAGCGCATCGAGCATTCGGATATCCCGCGGAATCATCAGCTCGGTCACGCCGTGGGCCTTGCACCAGTCCTGCAAGGCTTTCTGAGTAGCGTCCTTAGCGGTCGTAAAAAGGACCAGCTGCTCGCCCTTCTTGGGATCTGGCTTGGTGACAACGGCGTGCTCAGCTCCCGGCCACGCCCCAGCCGCATAGCCTTCGACCGCCGGCAGCGAGACCATCTCGCCGCCGATTTTTGCGAAGCGCTTGGCGCGGCCGCGGATCGTGACGAAGCCGGCCTCGTCGATCGTCACGATGTCGCCGGTGTCGTGCCAGCCGCCCTCCGGCGGCTGGAGCTTGCCCGGCTCGTTCGCGAGCATGTAGCCAGCCATGATGTTCGGGCCGCGAATGTAGAGCCGGCCGCCCTCGGTGATGCCGGGGACCTCGTCGAGCCGCGCCTCTATTGCAGGAAGCAGGCGACCGACGGTGCCTGCCTTGAAATGCATAGGCGTATTGACCGCGATCACCGGCGCCGCTTCGGTCGCGCCATAGCCTTCGAGGATGCGCAGGCCGAATTTCTCGGCGTAGACCTTGCGAGTCTCGTCGCGCACCCGCTCGGCGCCCGCGAAGATGTAGCGCAGCGAATAGAAGTCGTAGCTGTGCGCCATTCGCGCATAGCCCGACAGGAAGGTGTCCGTGCCGAACAGGATCGTCGCGTTGGCGTCATAGGCGAGCGCCGGGACGATCCGGTAATGAAGCGGGCTCGGGTAGAAGACGGTGCGAATACCATTAAGCATCGGCAGCAGGGTGCCACCGGTCAGTCCGAAGCTGTGGAAGACCGGAAGCGCGTTCAGCACCACGTCGCTGGTATTGAAGTCGATGCGCGCGGCGAGCTGCGCGCAATTCGACAGTAAGTTGCGGTGGGTGAGGACGACGCCCTTTGGCACACCTTCCGAGCCACTGGTGAACAGGATCACGGCGGGGGCCTTCGGAGAGATGCGCAGCTTGCCGTGACGCGCAGCTGCCCGCTTGTTGGTGACGAGCGCCCACAGCTTTTCGAAGCCGCCGATCGTGGCGCCAATATCTTCGAGATAGACGATGCGGCGACCATCGGCGGTCAGTGCCGCGACCAGCTCCTCCAGCTTCGCTTGTTCCACGAAGGCGCGGGCGGTGACGATGGTCTCGATCGCGGCGGTCGTGCAGGCCGAGCGCATGTTGGCGAGGCCGACGGTGAAGTTGAGCATCGCCGGCACGCGGCCGGTCGCCTGCAGCGCGAAGAAGGCGGCGGCCACGCCGGTGACGTTGGGCAGCAGCAGGCCCACCGCCTCGCCCTGCCGCGTGCCCAGCGCCAGCCGCTTGCCGAGCAGGCCGGCGGCGGTGATCAGACGAGCGTAGCTGAGAGGCTCGCGCTTGACGTCCTCAACTACCAGCGCCTTGCCGCCATGGAGCGCGCTGGCGTCGCACAGGGCGGTGAACAACGTACGGCTCTTGTCCGAGGTGTCGAAGATCATCCGGCTCATCTCGTCATAGAGACGGCGGCCGGCGATGGCGCGGCGCTCCTTGGCGCTCATCTCGCCCTCGATTGCGAAGCGGCGCGGGGGCAGGACATCGATCGAGATCTTCGGGAACCAGCGCTGGCGCACCTTGCCCTTCATGCGCGAGAAGGGGGTGTATTGGGGGCCATCGAGCCGCACCGGGACGATCGGCGCGTCGGCTTTGTCGGCGACCATGCCCGGGCCGTCGAACACCTTCATCAGCGCGCCGGTCACGGTGATGCGCCCCTCGGGGAAGATCACGAGCGTACGCCCTTCGCGCACGGCTTTGACCATCGCCTTGGCCGCCATCGGATTGGTCGGATCGACCGGGAAGGCGTCGAACAGGCCGAGGAACGGCTTGATCCACCAGCTCTTGGCGATGTGGGTGTTGACCGCGAAGGTCGGCTTTCCCGGAAGGAAAGCACCAAGCAGCACGCCGTCGAGAAAGCTCAGATGGTTGACCACCACGACCGCAGGTTGCCCGGGCTTGGGCATGTGCTCGATGCCCGTCATCTCGACGCGGTAGAGCAATCTGAGCGTGATACGGATGACCGACTTGAACAGCGTGTCCGGCAGCAGCCAGACGCTGATGAGCGCCACGACCAGTGTCGCGAGGCCGAGCGCGAGGATCAGGCCGGGTATGTCGGTCCCGCTCGCGAGCAGTGCGGTGATCGCGAGCACGGCAAAGACGGTCACGCCCGCATTGACGATATTGTTGGCGGCGATGATCTGCGAGCGTTCTTCGGGCGGGCTGTGGACCTGCAGGATCGCGTAGAGGGGCACGATGAACATGCCGCCTGAGAGTGCGATCAGGCCGAGATCGATCAGGATGCGGATAGCGCCGGGGGTGGCGAGGAACTGTGAGACGGTTGCGCCTGCGGTGTGGACCGCAAAGCCGCTCGTCGAGAAGGACAGATCGAGCAGGCCGCCCGCAAGCACCAGCGCCGAGATGGGGACGTAGCGGGCCGAGACCTCGCCCTTGAGCAGCTTGTTGACGATCACTGATCCGATCGCGATTGCCAGTGAGAAGACGATCAGGAACAGTGTTGCCACTTCCTGCTTTGCCGCCAGCGTTCCGCTGACCAGCGGAGCGAACTCAGAAACCAGCACCGCGCCTGCCGCGAAGAACCAGCTAATGCCCAGGATCGAGAGCCAGACGCCCCGGCCGTGTTGTGCGGTCTTCAGGATTTGCCAGGTTCCCTTGAAGATGTTCCAGTCGACATGATGATGGTCGCGGATCGGCGGCGCGGCCGGGATCGCAAGCGCCGCGACATAACCCGCCGCCGCGAGGCCCATCGCCGCCATTCCGGCCTCCCACGCGGGAATCCACCCCGCGAGAAGCTGCCCGCCAAGGATGGCCAGGAAGGTACCGCCTTCGATCAGGCCGGTGCCGCCCATGATCTCGGTCTCGCGCAGATGCTGGGGCAGGATCGAATATTTGACCGGGCCGAACAAAGTGGAGTGCAGGCCCATCAGGAACAGGCAGGTCAAGAGGATCGGGATCGACTGGATCCAGAAGCCTGCGAGCGCCAGCGTCATGATCCCGACTTCGGCGAGCTTGATCCAGCGGATCAGCCGCGCCTTGTCGATCATGTCGGCCAGTTGCCCGGCCAGCGCCGAGAACAGGAAATAGGGCAGGATGAAGAGGCCGGTCGCGATTGCGGCGAGCAGTTCGGCCTTGTCCGGTTCGGTGGCGAAGATGCCGAAATTGGCGAGGAACAGCATCGCGAACTTGAGCAGATTGTCATTGAACGCGCCCAGGAACTGGACCGTGAACATCGGGCCGAAACGGCGTTTCGCCAGCAACGAGATATCGGGTGCGGACAAGTGGTGATCCTCAGTTTTGCTGTGGGTGCTCTAGCAGCAAGGATTCACGCAAGGGTTAACCGTGGGCCGCCATCAGCGTGAAGTAGACGGCGTAAAACAGAACCCAGAACGCCAGGAATAAAAGCCTGATCCGGAAAGCCGTCAGTCGATCGCGAAGCGCGGAGCCGACTGCGGCCGAAAGGGTAGCCACGAGCAGAAATCGCGGCAGCCGAGCCCCGATGGAAGCGGCGAAGAAAGGCAGCACCGTCGCACCACTCAAGCCCGCAGCATAAGCATAGAGCTTGTAGGGAATGCCCTTGAACGAACCCAGCAGCATGGCTCCTGCGGGGTCGCCGGCATAAGCGGATACGGCCCTTGAGATCAGGCCTGGACTGATTCCCGGAATGTGCTCCAGCACCGTTCGGTACGCTTCCGGATCGGCTGACGCCCAGACCTTGACGATCAGCCCTCCGCCGCCCGCGGCCAGTGCTGCGACCAATGCTGCCGCCGCTGCCCTGCGAAACCCGTACCGGAAGCCGATCGCGCTGATCGGCACGTCGGCGACGATGAAGAACAGCATCGCTTCGGCAAACGCCCAGACCGCTACCAGCAGCATCACAGCACCGCGAAAAAATAGTTGGTCAGATGGAAGAAGACCGGCGCGGCGAAGCTGACCGAATCCATGCGGTCGAGCGCGCCGCCATGACCTTCGATCATCGTCCCCCAATCCTTCGCGCCAAGCGAACGCTTGACGGCGGAGAGAACAAGCCCGCCGCAAAAGCCGGCCAGCACGATCGCCAGCGCCAAGGCCGCTGACTGAAGCGGTGTGAATGGGGTGATCCACCAGAGGCCGGCACCGATCGCAGTGGCCGACAACCCGCCTCCGACAAGGCCTTCCCAGGTCTTGGACGGGCTCACGCGTGGCGCGACCGGCCACCGCCCGAAGAGCTTGCCGAAGACATATTGCAGCACATCGGAAAGCTGGACAACCGTGATCAGGAAGAACAGCAGCAGGAAGTTCCGCCCCTCATAGCCCGGGACCTTGAGGATCAGCAGCGCGGGTGCGTGGCTGATGCAATAGACGGTCAGCATCAGCGCCCACTGGATGCGCGCTGTGCGCGGCAGAAAGTCCTGGGTCTCACCCTTCAGCACCGCGAGCACCGGCAACAGCAGGAAGGCCCAGACCGGGATCAGGATCGCGAACAGCCCCTGCCAGTTGGTCGCGATCAGCCAATATTGGAGCGGGATGAAGAGGTAGAAGGCGGCGGCGATCGAGCGGTGATCCTCGGGGCGCGTCGGCGTGATCGAGATGAATTCGCGCAGACAGTAGAAGGAGGTCAGTGCGAACAGCAGGATCGTCATCGTCTTGCCCACCAGGAAGGCGACGCAGAACAGACCGACCATCAGCCACCAAGCCTTGATCCGGTCATTCAGGTTGGCAACAGTCGTTCGCGCAGTCTCGCTGACAACACGGCGCGACAGGATGAAGCCGACGACCGAGGCTACGAGCAGCAGCGTGAACACACCGCCGAACAGGGGGATAAATCCAGAGGTCATTGTGATTGTCCTTCTGCGAGATCGCAGACCGCTGCGCGGGCGCGTGTCAGGAAGTCTTCCTTGATTTCATCGGCCGTGAGGGTGAGGGCGGCGCCGAAGTTGACGATGCAACTGATCGGCGCGGGCAGAATTGCGCCCTTGGGATAGGCCCGGGCGAGGTTGGTCAAATAGACGGGGATCAGTTCCGCCTGTGGATGCGCCTTGGCGAGGTGATAGATGCCGGATTTGAAGGGACCGGGCAGCGCTTCGGCCTGCCGCGTGCCTTCTGGGAAGAGGATCAGCGAATGGCCGTCGTCAAGCGCTCCCCGCAGCGGAGCGAGCGGATCGCCACTGCCGGACCGGTCGATGAGCACAGCGTTCAGTACTCGAACCGCGATAAATCTACGGATCGGCGTTGCGCCCCAATAATCCAGCGCGGCGACGGGATGCGTCGTCCGGCGTAGCGCCTTTGGCAGCGCGGCCCAGAGGATGATCGTATCCAGATGGCTGCTGTGGTTGGCAAAATAGATGCGCTGGCGCTCTTCGGGTGCGCAGCCCCTCCAACGCGCATGGCCGCCCACCAGGAAGCGTGTCAGGCCGATCAATATGTCGGCGATCATCGTGCAGCCTCCCGCAAGGCGAGGCTAATGCGCGCGAGGCGGCGAATAGCAGTCCATGCCGTTCCGGCCACGATCACGACAAGCGCGATGGTCATGACCGGCACGTCGGGCACTGCCGCGCTCAGCAGCGCGCCAAGCGTGAGCGTAGCCATGCGGTGCTGCTTGGCCATCGGCCCGGCAAAATCCTGCGGCAGGCCAAGCGAGCCGCCCAATGCGCGCACATAGGCTGTGCTCATTGCCAGCAATGCCGCGAGCCAGCCAAGCGCGGGCTGGCCGGCGGCATATCCGGCCGCCACCAGCAGCAGGCTGTCCTCGATCCGATCGGGAAATTCGTTGAACAACGGCCCGGTCGGCGAAAAACGCCCGCCTTCGACCGCGATCAGCCCGTCCAGCATGTTGGAGAGCAGCCGAAGCTGGATGCACGATGCCGCGACCAGCCACCACCACCAGCCGTTCGGCGCGAGCATGAACGCGGCAGCACCCAGCCCGGCAAAGGCAATGCCGAGCACCGATATGGCGTTCGGGGTGAGCGGGGTGCGCAATATCGCTTTCGTCAACGCAGCGGCCCAGCGGGTCGAGCGCGACTTCAGCGGGCGTCGGTTCGAAACAGTCTCCATCGCGATTTCCTTCTTGCCGGGGTCGATCCACCAGCATGGAGCAGCTCAATCTCACATAAATGATCACTGTTCAATTAAAATATTAGACAGTGCTCAATTAACGCTTTAACACATGGTTTCTGCTAGGAAGTTTTTTAGTGGGCATAGGGCTTGAGGGGGCAGGGCGATGATGGGAAGTTTCTGGAAACGGCTTGAAGGCGACCTCGAGTCGCCAATCGAGGCACGAGGATTCGGAACGGGCTGGTTCTCCGGATTCTTCGCACTTCTTCTCGCAATTGCGGGGCTTGGCTTCGTCGCGGCATTACGCTGGCCCGGCTGGTTCGCCATGCCCGAACTGGAAGCGTTACGCGGCTGGGGGAGCTTCCGTCTGGTCGTCCACCTCGTACTGATCTCCGCCTATGCGCTGGCCTTGCTCAGCCTCATGCTCCGGCCGAGCAAGGCATTGGGCACGGCAGCGCTCATGGTGGCCCTGGGCGCGACGATTCTGGGCGGCTCGGCCGTGCAGCCAGAAGAAACGCGTGCGTGGGGCATCTTCTTCGGTGTCGACTTCTTCATCGTGAACATGGCGGCGGCGGGCCTGATGTTCGCACCGATCGAGCGCGTGTTTCCGCACATTCCCAGCCAGCGGCTGTTCCGCAGCGAATGGCGGGAGGATCTGTTCTATTATCTGCTCAGTTCGATGATGGTGCAGCTGATCACCTTTCTTACGCTGGCCCCGTCGAGCTTCGTGAATTCACATTTTGGCTGGCTGAATGGCGTGCGCACGACCGTTTCTGCCCTGCCCTGGCTTGTGCAGTTCGTGCTTGCGATGTTTCTCACCGATCTCGCGCAATACTGGTTCCATCGCGTCTTTCACCGGGTGCCCTTCCTGTGGGGCTTCCATGCCGTCCACCACAGCGCCAAATCGATGGACTGGCTTGCCGGGGCGCGGATGCACTTCGTCGAGATCGTGCTGCTGCGCGGCGTCACCTCGCTACCGCTGCTGACACTCGGCTTTCTGCCGTCGGTCATGCAGGCCTATGTCGGGTTGGTCTATGTCTACTCCTCGCTTGTCCACGCCAATCTGCGCGGCGATTTCGATCGACTGGGCAAATGGCTGGTCGTGCCTCGCTTCCACCACTGGCACCATGCGCTCGAGGCCGAAGGCGTCGACAAGAATTTCGCCATCCATTTTCCGATACTCGATCGCCTCTTCGGCACCTATTTTCTGCCGAAAGGCCGCTGGCCCAAGGGCTATGGCGTTCCTGAGGCCGTGCCCAACGGTTATCTCGCGCAGATGCGCTATCCGTTCTTGCGCAAAGCGGGCTAGGATGGGTCGCCGCTCCGACCATAGCCGCCCTGAATTACGCGAAATGATCATCGCAGAGGGGCATCGCCATATCAGCGAGGTCGGATTCGCGCATTTCTCGGCGCGCGAGGTAGCCAAGCGGATCGGCTATGCGATCGGCACAATCTACAATGTGTTCGGCTCCTATGATCAACTCGTGCTGGCGATCAACGGGCGCACGCTCGATCTTTGGCGCGACTATCTGGAATATCGGCTCGAAGGCGTCTCGGAGCATCGGTTGCGGACGGCGATCGAAGCCTATTTCGAATTCGCCATCCTCAACCGCCATGCCTGGGCGGCGCTCTACGATTTTCGTTTGGCCGACAATGAGCCGATGCCTGACTATTACCAGCAGAAGGTTACGGCGATCACCGAGGCCGTCGTGCGCGAGGTGGCAGCCGCATTGCCCCCCGAACATGTCGCCGAGGCTCCGAGACTTGCCCGCTCCTTACTGGCAACGGTCCACGGGCACTGTTTCTTCACGCTGAACGGCACGTTCCGGCTGCTCGGCGAAACCGATCCGCTCGATGCCGCGATGGAGCGCGTCAACGATGCGCTGCTGCGGTATCGCGATGGTCCTACGGCTCAGTCGATGACGGCTTCATAGTCGGGGTCGAGATCAACGGCGCGCGTCTGATCGGCCTTCGCCCGTCGGTCGTCACCACGTTCGCGCAGCAGCAGGCCGCGATTATAATAGCCGCGCGCGGTATTTGGCGCGAGTTTTACAGCCTGATCAAGGTCGATCAGCGCTCGATTCCCATCGCCTTTTTGCCGCCAGGCTAGGCCGCGGTTGAGATAGGCTAGAGATGATTTTGGATTAATCACGATCGCCTGATCGAACGCAACGATGGCGCGGTCGATATTGCCTTGCCAAGCAAGTGACAGACCGTCCGCGAGACGGGCGGCCGCTTCACCCCTGGCTCCCTTGGCAGCTGGATTGATGAGGGATTTGCAGGCGGCAAGGCTGCGCTTGGGATCATCGATCGTACAAGCATTCCAGTCACCACGTTCGGGAACAGCTCTGCCGGGTCGTCTCATGGCGGTGACGATGACGTCCCTGGAGTCGGCAAGCACTTCACGGCTTTTTGCAGCGGCGGAACCCTCTGCCCTCAGCGATGGAGGTGGCGGCGCAGCGGCAGGCGCCGCAGGTGCGACCATCACGGGGGATGCTGTGATCTCAGCCTGGGCAAGCATCGCATCGCGCCGGACGCCAGCGGTATTTGCCACGCGTGCGGCTTTGCCTTCCGCTAGCATGGATGGCGCGTCCCGCTTGCCGGTCACGCTTGCTTGCGCTGGTGACGTGGCGCTTTCCGCGAAGAGTGCTTCATCGTCTCGGGGCTGGGCGATCGTCGGCGGGGCGACCATTGAGGACTCGAAGGCGACCGCCGGCGGTTTCGACGCCGACATTGCGGCCGGTGGCGGTGCCTCCTCGACATCGAAAGTCTTGATGTCAGCGCGTTCCCGCGATGCCAGCTCCGCGGCCGGCTCCGTCTTCTGAGTGGCGGTTCTCCACGCCAATGGCAGCCCGATCACGGCGACCAGCGAGGCCGCAACCAGAATGCCCAGCTGCGGGCGATTGACCTTGCCCCACCAAGACCCAACGCGCTGTGGCTCGGGTCGAATGGCCGCCGCGCGGGATGGCTCGTCACGCGCATCGAAGCGGCGCATTGCCTCCTGGATCGCCGCGTCCCGCCGCGCCGGTGCGGGCGGCGGCGGTTGAGGCAGGGAAAGCTCCTCGCTTTCGCCCACCATTCAGCGGCTCCCGCCGATGGCGCGCGGGCGAACGAGGCGCGAGAGGGTGAACCCGGACAGCATCGGCGCCGCTATACGCCCAATTGCAGGCGAGGTCGAAACCGGCATGGACCATATAAGGACTATGGCGGCAGCCATGGCGGCAGCCACCCTAGGCATTTCGGATGATCCGCTTGTCGTCACCGGTCCAGTCTTGCCACTGATGCCGCCGTCTTGGCCGCCCGGACGAGCTGGATGAACTCGGTGCGGTAACCGAAGCTGTCCTGGCCGCGCGCGGCGGTGACGATCCGCAGCACATCGTCATAGCTCATCGAGCCATTATATTTCCCGCCGCGCAGCAACTCGGCAAAGGCCGCCACGCCGGTCGCGAACCGCGCATCCTGAGGCGCCTGATTGAAGCTCGCCACCTCCGATGTCCGATCGATCGGAGTCGAGATCAGCCGGCTGGTGTCCGATTTGGGCAGCTTGTAGCGGATCTTGACGAAGCCATATTCGGCACCGGCATTCGCCGTCCGCGCCACCGGCTTGGCGTAGCGCAGGTCACCGATCGCGCGTGGGCCGCCAACGGGCACGATCTCGTACAGCGCCGTCACGGTCTGTCACGAGCCGACATCGCCCGCATCGACCTTGTCATTGTCGAAATCGTCGCGGTTGAGCATCCGCGTTTCATAGCCGAGCAGCCGATATTCCGAGACGGTCGCGGGGTTGAACTCGACCTGGATCTTCACA
>Ga0157380_10000246_pt1 | contig 32650 bp, 28 predicted proteins | sample S35metaG_FD_119757 | JGI IMG/M metagenome (GOLD analysis project Ga0157380, IMG submission 119757) | Switchgrass rhizosphere microbial communities from Kellogg Biological Station, Michigan, USA - S3-5 metaG | ecosystem: Host-associated > Plants > Roots > Rhizosphere > Soil | place: USA...
ATAATTTCGCGATATCGCCGGCTGCCGAATTTAATTTCTCCGGCAATAGAAAAACGGGGTTGATACTTCCCATTTCAGCGAACACTGGAATGGGTTCCTTCCGCTGATTGGCCCAATCGAATAAAGCTTTACCACCAAGATAGGAGCCGGTGAAACCAACCGCCTTTGTTCTTTCATTAATGACCAATGCTTTTCCTACTTCAAATGAAGCCCCATGTACATGTGCGAAAATTCCGTTAGGCATGTTGCATTGTGCGGCTGCTTTTAATATAGCATCCGCCACCATCTGCGATGTTTGCGCATGCGCAGGATGAGCTTTTACAATAACCGGACAACCTGCGGCCAATGCGCAGGCCGTATCTCCACCAGCAGTAGAATAAGCAAAAGGAAAATTAGAGGCCCCGAATACAACAACAGGTCCAAGTGGCACCAGCATTTTACGGATATCGGGTTTGGGAGGATTCTTATCGGGAATAGCGGTATCTATTCTTGCTTCCAGCCATTCACCTTGTTCACAGGCAGAAGCGTATTGATTGAGTTGAAAAATAGTACGGCCCCTTTCATTTTTCAATCTTGCTTCTGGAAGATTGGTTTCCTTCATTGCCACCTGAATCAATTCATCGCCGCAGGCTTCCAATTCAACAGCTATTGCCCGCATGAATCCGGCTCTTGCTTTCAATGGAAGTTTTCGATAAGCGTGAAAAGCGGTCCACGACTGCTCCATTATTCCATTGATCTCGGCTATCGTTGAATCTTTGAACATAAGGTTTTGTTTTACGTGGTAATAAATATTTTGCCGGGAAGTCGGGAAGACCGTAAATACTTTTAAAAGAAAAATCCTTTAATTACCGGCTTCCATCTTACCGGCCTTGCTTCGCCGAATCCGCCACGGCGGAGAAGGCAAGCAATAATCAAAATGACAAGGCGCCAGCTTTTAACGTATCCGTTACCAGGTTAAGATAATCAGGTAAAACAGGTCTAGATGCAATTCCGTCATTGATGATCTTCAATACTTGTGCTCTTTCCTCGCCGATCAATGGCAGGCGGGGTGCCCTTACGTTTTCGCTTCCGATGCCAGCTTGGGTGGCAGCGAGCTTAATATACTGTACAAGTTTTGGATGAATATCGAGTTCTAATAAAGGCATGAACCAGCGATAAATTTTCGCGGCTTCTTCAATTCTTCCTGCTTTCACCAATTTAAAAATGGCAACCGTTTCGTGGGGAAACGCATCTACCAATCCGGCTACCCATCCATCTGCTCCGAGGCAGAGTTCTTCCATCGCGAGTGTATCAACTCCACATAATAATTTAAACCGGTCCCCAAACCTGTTTATCATTCGGGTAACATTGGTAACATCACGAGTGCTTTCTTTTACCGCGTTAATATTTTTACTGGCAGTCAGATCCTCGAACATATCCAGGGTTACTTCAATTTTATAATCGACGGGATTATTATAGATCATTACGGGAAGATCTGTTGAATCAGCCACCGTGCGGAAATAGGTAACTGTTTCCCGGTGATCACTTTTATATCGCATGGGGGGAAGCATCATCAGTCCCTTAGCGCCCCATGCTTTTGCATAGTTGGCTTGTTGCAAGGCTTCCTTTGTACTTCCTTCCGCTATATTCAAAACAACCGGAACTTTACCATCGAGTATTTCTACCGCGAATTTCACCAGCTTCTCTTTTTCATCTGTAGAAAGTACACTGGCCTCTCCCAATGTTCCTCCTAATATAATCCCATTAACTCCCGCATCTAATTGTGCCTGCAGGTTCTTTTTAAACAAAGGAAGATCTAATTGATCCTTCGCATCAAAGGGTGTAAGCAGGGCCGGAAAAACGCCCTTCCAGTTAATACTCATACATTATAAATTTAGCTCAAAGGTAACAGCATGTGGCTGCTTCGCAATGGCAGGAATTAATCAATTATTTACCGATATTAACAGGAATACGAGTATTTTGTTTAAAAGACGATAATATTGGTAAAGAGAAGGAGGGCGTAGATGATAGATGTTTGCTATTAGCAACGGCAACTATATACCAGGTGAAATAAGCGGTGTACGAAAAATCTATGTTTATAATAACTCCAAAAAGTTATTTTCTAAACTTATCCATCAAGAGTATGGACAGCTCAAATACAAGTATAGATGGTATTGCAAACATAAGTTGCTTCATATAATTAGGAGATTCAGTAACACACGCTGCAATAAAAAGAACTGCTACATAAATATATCTCCTGTTATTGCGCAGAAAATTGGGAGTAATTTTTTGTACTCTTGAAAGGATATTTATTTTGAGGGTCATAAAGAATCATTTAGGTAGTTAAATATAGGATATTTAGTTCGCTTTTTATTTGCAGGCTTTCCCGCTGGTCATGCAACGCTGAGCAAGTTGCATGAATTAATCATCTGTTTACCGATATTAACCGAAGCAATCATAATTTGTAAAAAATGCGGTAATATTGGTAAAATGAAGGTCGTCCAGTTTACCATACCAGTTGCCGGAGAACATTCCGTAATTGTACAGGAAGATATCCTTCCTCACTTTTACGATCATTTGCATCGTCATAATGAAACCCAGATCACCTGGATCATCCAGGGAGAAGGAACGCTGTTGGCCGGGGATTATATGCAACGTTTCAAAACAGGGGACATCTATATCATCGGCGCCAATCAACCCCATTTGTTCAAAAGCGATCCTGTTTATTTCGATAAGCGTACAAAGAAGAAAGTTCATTCACTTACGTTGTTCTTCGATGCGCAATCCTTATTTGGCAGCGTGCTCAACCTGCCAGAAATGAAAAGCGTTCTCAAATTTGTTCAAACTACATTTCGTGGGATGCAGGTACCCGATAGCAGTTGTCAACACGTTAGGCGAATGATTTTACAGGTAAAAGAACAGAAAAACGCTTATCGTCTTGCGTCTTTCCTGCAATTACTTCAGTTCCTTGCAGTCATTAAAAAATGGAAATCATTATCCACCGTTACATCTCCTTATAGCATTTCGGAATCGGAAGGATTGCGCATGAATGATATCTACCAGTTTACGATGGAACATTATACCGAGAACATAGCCCTCTCCTCCATCGCTTCCGTGGCGCATTTAACACCACAAGCATTTTGCCGCTACTTTAAAAAACATACCCGTAAAACGTATATCTCTTTTTTAAATGAGATACGTATTACTGAAGCCTGTAAGAAAATGGTGCGGGGAGATTTCGAATCATTTGCTTCGATTGCTTATCATGCCGGGTTCAACAATGTAGTCACCTTTAACCGCGTGTTCAAAAAAACGACGGGTCGCTCACCGCGTGAATACCTGAAAGAATATCTTGGAAAAGCAGAAGCCTGATTGGTTAATATCGGTATAGTAAAAGTCAATAAGCTTAAATAGCTCCTCAGTATTCACCACTACCTTTATAGTTCTCAGTGCAATCCAAAAACATACATGAGAAAAAATCCTTGGCTTTGAGGGCTATGGATATAGGAGGAGCAGGCAGATGCTTCTCCTTTTTTTTAAAATAAGCAACTGATTGATGTCGGCATTACTGTTGTTCACTTCAATCGACCGTGAATCGTGAGACGTGAGTCGTGAGTGGCACTCTAATTAATTGCAACTTACTATTAGTCGGAGACTCTCTCACGACTCACGTCTCACGATTCACGCTTTACGTCTCACGATTCACGCTTCCCGCCTCACGATTCACGTTAGTTATTGCTCGCTGTTGGCATTTGCGACGGCTCAAAAGCCCCCTTACGCAAATTAATTCCATATTCGAGCCATGCTTTCAGGCAGGCAAGAAAATTGGCCCAGCCTTCGGTGTTCCGGCCAAACCATGCAATACCCGCATCATCGTTGGTATGCCCTTTTTCTGTAATGGAAACATGCGTACCGGTTTTGGTGGGCTCTAATTTCATCTCAACAAAAGTTTCCGTACCATCAATATCATTCCAGTAATAAGATATGAATTTGTCCTTTTCTATTTTTCCTACACGTATGGGGAAAGACATATCCATTTCAGGAAAGGACCATTCCAATTTCTTTCCCTCTTCCATGCGGCCGTTACTTTTTGAAATGAAATAATTGCTCATTTTTGCAGGGTCAACAATTGCTTCAAAAACTTCGCTCGCTGGTTTTAGCACGGTGAGACCGGCTTTAATATGAAAAGATTGATTAGTACCCATAAAATAAAATTTATAACTAAAGTTAGTTGGGATTTTGGAATTTTGATTTGGGAATTATGATTTGTGGCAATTCATAAATTCTGTTAGAATAGTATAAATCCTAAATCACAAGTCCTAAATCAGAAATCTTTTATATCTATCTTCATCAAACATCCCGCCAATTCAATGAGAAATATTATTTTTTCTGTTTCGCTGTTACTGCTGATCTCCTGTAAAAATAAATCGCTTAGTTCCTGGGAGGCGAATCATCCGGCGATCCATTATTTTGGAAGAGCTCTGCTTGATAAGGATAAAAATATCGTTTTAATCGGTTCAGCTTCTTATGTTGAAATTAATTTCAGCGGCGATTCTTGTGTTCTATTACTGAAAAATATCGCTTCGGGCGAAAACTACAATTATGTATCTATTGAAGTTGATAATGAATATAAAGAGAGATTAAAAATAGACGGGGATTCAAGTAAACCTTATATAGTAAAAGCCAGCTTAAGAGGAATTGACCATCTCCTTCGTATTTATAAAGCTACCGAAGCACAAAATGGCCAGGTAGCTTTAACTGGCATAAAAGCAAATGACCTAAAGGAATTCGTATCTACACTGCCAATGTCAATTGAATTCATTGGCAATTCCATTACCTGCGGAATGGGAAACGACATTAGTGGAGTCCCCTGTGGTAGCGGACAATGGTACGATCAGCACAATGCCTATTGGGCTTATGGACCCAGAGTAGCGAGGTCCCTTGGTACTGATTTTATGTTGAGTTCCGTTTCGGGTATTGGAATATACAGAACCTGGAATACAGAACATCCAGGTATGCCACTGCTTTATGAATCGGCCTATTTAAATGTAGACAGTAGCCAGCGATGGGATTTCAACAATCAAGTACCAGATGTAGTAAGCATATGTCTTGGCACTAATGACCTTTCAGATGGTGATGGTAAAACGCCGAGAGCGAAATTTGATTCGGCCATATTTGTAAAAGGATATATCGATTTTATCGGCACTATATACAAACACTATCCCGATACCAGAATTGTTTTGTTAAGCAGTCCAATGTTATCGGGTGAGAAAGCGAAAACCTTATACAATTGTTTGCAAACGGTAAGCAAGGAAATTGCCAAATCTTTTCCCACTAAAGCAATCATTGAGATTTTTCAATTTAAACCCATGGTTCCAAAAGGTTGCAGTTATCATCCCGATAAAAATGATCATGAAATTCTGGCGAATGAGTTAATGCCTTTCTTTAAACAAGTGTTGGAGAAGGTAAAATGATGGCAGATGGCGAATTTTCGAATGGCGGATGGCGAATGCTAAATTCACTTACCGGTAGGGCTCCTATGTTTGTTTTGTTTATTTAATCTTTGTCAAATTGAAGATTAATACCCAATTCGATTTGTTTGGTCTTGAACTGCGAATAGTCAAGCGGTCCTATTACATTTGATTGAATAATACTGTCGCAGTTCGTTTTATCACAATTGTCCAGATTGAAATCTTTACTGATAATCCAATAATTTTGTTTCTTATCTTTTATGTGTAATGTTCTCGCAATAATAAAATCATCATTTGATTTTGCGGTTTCTGCATATTCAGCATACCTTCCTGCATTATCCATATGTCTTGAATAAAATGGAACAATAAATGTTCCTGCATAACAATCGTCGGCACTACGTCCAGTGCAATAAACTATTACTCTGTCCTCAATTCTGTCACCCTCTAATAATGAGAAATTGCCGCCTAAGTCATTGTCACCCCACATCGGTCGATCAGTAACTGTCATTGCTCCTTTGTCAATGACTTTGTCATCTTTTCTTTTAGTTCTGTCACAAGAGAAAAGAGTCAACAACAAAACAAGTATCAAACTAGCTCTTTTCATTGGAAACAGTTTGCTGAAAAAATGGCGCGCAATGTAGAATTTGCGAAGGGGAGATACTAAATGCCTGGAATATGATGCAGTCTGATTAAAAATTCATTCGTTTATACTTAACAGCTGCAGCTAACAGCTTCTTCATACTACTTCCCCCTCAATATCATAATCATACGCCTTCGTAATCCGAACATTCACAAAATCGCCGATAGCCAATTCATATGCACTATGCACTACTACTTCATTATCTACTTCTACGCTATCAAATTCGGTTCTTCCTAAAAAGCGACCGGCTTCTTTTTTATCGATTAATACTTTATATACATTGCCAATTTTAGCGGCATTTTTTTCATAACTGATATCCTGTTGTACTTCCATGATCTCTTGTGCCCGCCTTTCTTTTTCGGCAGCCGGAACATCATCCACCAGATCATGGGCCGATGTTCCTTCTTCATGACTATAAGTAAAGATTCCGACGCGATCAAACCGTTGTCTTTGCAAAAAACCTTTCAGCTCTTCAACATCTTCCAATGTTTCCCCGGGAAATCCGGCAATCAAGGTGGTTCGGATACAAATGCCAGGAACCGCTTTACGGATTGCGACTATTAATTCTTCCATTTCTTCGCGGGTAATTTGCCGCTTCATCGCTTTCAGCATATTGTTTGCGGCATGCTGAAGAGGTATATCAAGATAGTTGCAGATATTATCCCTCTCACGCATCACATCCAGTATCTCCATTGGGAATTTATGCGGATAAGCATAATGCAAGCGGATCCATTCCAATCCTTTTACATCTGCGAGCCGATGCAATAACTCGGGCAACATTCTTTTCTTATACAAATCAAGTCCGTAATAAGTTAATTCCTGGGCTATCAGCATTACCTCCTTCACTCCTCTTCTCACCAATCCCTCCGTTTCCTTAACCAAATCATCGATGCTCCTGCTAACATGTCCACCCCGCATGAGGGGAATGGCGCAAAATGAACAGGTACGATTGCATCCTTCAGATATTTTTAAATAAGCATAGTGCTGGGGAGTAGATAATAATCGTTCTCCCAGCAATTCACTTTTATAATCGGCTTCGAATTTTTTTAAGATAAGAGGAAGTTCCATGGTGCCAAACCAGGCATCTACTTCGGGGATCTCTTGTTCGAGGTCGTTGCGATAGCGGTGACTTAAACAACCCGTAACATAAACCTTGTCGAGCTTACCCTTTTTCTTGAGGGCCACCTGGTCGAGGATAGTATTGATACTCTCCTCTTTTGCCTTCTCAATAAACCCGCAGGTATTGACGATAACTATATTATGATCTTTTTTGCCACTTTCGTGCACCACGTCAATCTCGTTCGCCTTTAATTGCCCGCTAAGTACCTCGCTGTCAACCATATTTTTGCTGCAACCAAGAGTGATAATATTGACCTTATCCTGCTTTAATGTACGTGCCTTCATGAGGCGGCAAAAATACAGCAAAGCGACCATTTTATAGGAGATTGTACGGTTCGGTAGAGCATCCATTTGATATCGCCGGGAAGTCGGGAAGACGGGAAGGGAATTAATTCATAAAATAAATCATTACCGCCTTCCCGGCTTACCGGCTAAAAAAATTCAAATTGAGACGTTAATTTCAGAAATATTTCCAGTTTTTATGGAATGTCCTGCGGCAGGCATCTCATTCTGTCTTTATAGTGACGGATATAGAGAAACCGGTTACCCAAATCTTGCTTATGCGTGAATTAACCATCTTTGCCTTTATGTTGCTTTGCTTTACTGCAACTGCGCAACCCCCTCTTGCTACCAACAATTCATCCCATCCCGATAGTGCCTATTCGGATTGCATGCAAAATGCCAGTCGCCTGTTAGACGAAGCCTTTGTACTGATGCAAAAGAATTATTACCGGAAAGATTATATCGACTGGGACAGTTTACGAATCGCGGGCAGAAATAAATTGCAAAGCAGGGGCAATTGCACCGACGCATATGAAACCATCAATTGGTGTTTTCAGCAAATGCGGGAAAAGCATAGTTTTATTATGCCTACATTAAAAGCCGCAGAATACAATAATGATCGTTCCCGACTGGCAACGGCTACTCCATTAAATAAATTAGTCGGAAAAATAACGGGCGAGTGGCTCGAAGATTCTACCGCTTATATTACCATTCCATGGGTAAGTACTACTGATGAAGAAATCTGTTCAATGATTGCCGACAGCATCCAACAGATAATTGCATTGCTCGATACCCGCCCGATTAATCAATGGATCGTAGACATCCGGAACAACAGTGGAGGAAATTGCTGGCCAATGATTGCTGGTGCTGGTCCGTTACTTGGTGAAGGTATATGCGGGTATTTCATCCGCAATAATGAAAAAGTACCGATAAGTTATAAAAATGGAATAGCTTCTCAGGGTAAGTCGCCCCGTTGCAGTGTGCCCAATCCTTATAAGCTTAGATCAACCAAAAATAAGATCATCGTTCTTACCAATAACAGCACCTCCAGTTCAGGTGAAATTGTCACTCTGGCTTTTAAGGGTAAATCGGATACATTTTTTTATGGAGAACCTACTGCAGGTTATACCACCGCTAATGCCACCTATACCCTTTCGGATAACTCGATGCTGATATTAACAGTATGCCAGGAAGCCGATAGAACTGGTAAAGTATATAATGGCCGAATATTCCCGGATGTTACGGTTGCGTCATCTACTATTTCAGATTCCATACGAGATGCGGCAATTGATTGGCTGAGGAAAGTGAATAGTGAGAAGTGAGTGGTGAATATTTAATCGTGAGACGTGAATCGTGAATCGTGAGAGAGACCCCGAGATCAAAACGACTTTCAAATACTTCGAGACTCACTCACGACTCACCACTCACCGCTCACGATTTCTTATCTTTACCCAAATAAGCGAATGCCCCTTTATCAGCTCAGCCGATCCTTTAAAGCTTTTTTCGAGAGTGAACGTGCTGGAGGGTTGGTTTTATTAGGGTGTACCATTTTATCAATGTTGATTGCCAACTCCGAATGGAGTGATGCTTATCTTCATTTCTGGCATACTCCTCTCGATGCTTCTTTTTCTTTTATCAAACTGGATTATACGATTGAGCAATGGATCAATGATGGATTGATGGCCGTCTTTTTTTTATTGGTGGGGTTGGAAATCGAAAGAGAATTATATGCTGGCGAACTAAAAGATTTACGCAGCGCCTTATTACCAATAGCCGCGGCTATTGGTGGAATGATTGTTCCTGCATCTATCCATTTTCTATTCAATTCGGGAAGCAACACTCAAAGCGGATTTGGTATTCCAATGGCTACCGATATTGCCTTTGCATTAGGCATGATATCTTTATTGGGCAACAGGATTCCTTCATCGCTTAAAATTTTTCTTGCTGCACTCGCTATTATCGACGATCTCGGAGCCATATTGGTGATCGCGATTTTTTATAATAGTGGTATTTCCTGGTTATACCTGGGACTTGCATTAGGCATCTTTGCACTATTACTGTTACTGAATCGTCTGAAAGTTTATAAACTCATTTTTTATATTATACCAGGTGTAGTCATGTGGTATTGTATGCTGCAATCCGGTATTCATGCTACTATTACAGGTGTATTGCTGGCATTCGCTATACCGTTTACACCTGCCGACAGTAAAGGAAGAGTGGGTTCTTCTTATCGATTACAACATTCGCTACATAAGCCTGTCGCATTTATAATACTACCACTGTTCGCAATGGCAAATACAGGAATACCACTAGCATCCAATTGGATTCACCAATTGAAAAGCAATAATAGTATTGGAATTATCAGCGGACTTTTCATTGGCAAAACAATCGGCATCCTGCTTTTTAGTTGGTTATTAATTAAAATGAAATGGGGGCAATTGCCAGAAGCGGTATATTGGAAGCATTTATTTGGAACTGCAATTTTAGCCGGCATAGGTTTTACCATGTCAATTTTTATCGCCAATCTGGCATTTACTGACACAGCTATAATCCAGGATTCAAAAATAGCGGTATTAACGGGTTCATTAATTTCTTGTATCGTTGGTTTAATCGTACTTCGACTAAGTACAAACCTCAATATCTCTCAGAAATAAAAAGACTTATAATCATTTAAACAACATTGGCATAATTTTCGAATTATGGGAGAAGCAATTCGACTTTTATGAAAAAAATTCTGTCCGTATTATTTGCAATTGTGCTATTTTCTACAGTTGCATTAGCCCAACAAAATGGGTCTTCCTACCAAACAGCAGTAGGAATAAAATTTTATCCGGGTGCTTTTACCATCAAACACTTTGTAGCAGACAACAAGGCCGTTGAGGGTCTCTTGTATTTCTGGAATTACGGTATGAGAGTAACCGGCCTGTATGAGTTTCATGGAGATTTTGCAGGTGCCCCTGGTCTTAAATGGTATGCTGGCCCTGGTGTGCATTTTGGTTTTTGGAATGATAACTGGAATAAACATTATCCGGAGCGTGATGGTGGAATTGCCATCGGAATTGACGGAGTAGTGGGATTGGATTATAAATTTACTGGTGTTCCAATTAATCTTAGTCTGGACTGGCAACCTTCCTGGACTTTTGCAAATTATTCCTATTTCGAAAGTGGATGGGGAGGGTTTGCGATAAGATATACCTTTAGATAGAAGAAGAAACATCATAGACGTGAAAAGTGAAAGGTCAAAGGTGAAAGGAGTTTCCTAAATCTGGAGAACCTTTTCACTTTTGACCTTTCACCTTTTACATATTTTGACTCTTCACCTTTCACTTTTCACCTATATCATTTTCCTAAGCTAAACAGGCTATCCACAAATTCGTGTTTATCGAACACCAGCATATCTTCCATCTTCTCTCCCATTCCGATAAACTTCACAGGGATTTTAAATTGATTGGCGATTGCGAGTACAACTCCGCCTTTCGCGGTTCCATCCAGTTTAGTAATTGTAAGCGCTGTAACATCTGTAGTTGCGGTAAAATGTTTGGCTTGTTCCAATGCATTTTGACCGGTAGATCCATCCAGCACCAGCATCACTTCATGTGGTGCCTCGGGAATATGTTTTTGAATAACTCTTTTAATCTTATTCAATTCATCCATTAAATGCGCTTTGTTGTGCAAACGACCCGCTGTATCTATAATCACAACATCAGCATTACGTGATATACCACTTTGTACGGTATCAAAAGCTACCGAAGCAGGATCGGCACCCATGCCTTGTTTTACAATTGGCACTCCTACTCTTTCACTCCAAATTGTAAGTTGGTCCACGGCAGCCGCACGGAAAGTATCAGCGGCACCCAACAACACAGACTTACCAGCCTTCTTAAAATTATAGGCAAGTTTACCAATGGTAGTTGTTTTGCCAACTCCATTCACGCCAACTACTAATATTATATAAGGTTTAAATGGAAGTTCTGAACTAAAGGTATAAGCGTTCTCCTTCGGCGCATCCACCAATATGTTTACGATTTCATCTTGAAGAAGTTTGTTAAGCTCGGATGTATTAAGATATTTGTCTTTCGCAACCCTTGCTTCTAACCGATCAATAATTTGTACGGTGGTATCTATTCCCACGTCTGCACTTACCAACGCTTCTTCCAGGTTATCCAACACTTCTTCATCCACCGTTGTTTTTCCGGCAATTGCTTTGGTGATCTTTGAAAGAAAACTTTCCTTAGTCTTTTGAAGACCCTGGTCCAAAGTTTCTTTTTCTTTCTTACCGAAAAGTTTTCCTAAAAAGCTCATGTGGAGTAATTATAAAAGCTAAAATACAAAAAGCTGCTCCCTTTTGCGGAACAGCTTCTTTAATACTATTAATTGACCCGACTTATTTACCAGCCAGGAATTCTTTGATCTTTTCTTTGTGAACGATCGCTTCTTTGAAAGTATAAGCGCCGGTCTTAGGACTGCGTACAGCCCTGATTACTTTTGTCCAGTTTTTTGCTTCGGCGGCTGCTTTCTGGTCTTTGGTTTTGATCGCCGTTTTTGCTGCTTTTGCCATGATAGAAGAATTTGAAAATTAGAAAATGTGCAGATGTGCAAATGATAACCTCCCTGCATTCCATTTGTCCCGCATGCTACGGGACAAATTTGCACATTGTTTTACTTGATTTCTTTGTGAACAGTTACCTTCTTCAAAATGGGGTTGTATTTTTTCAACTCCAAACGTTCAGGGGTGTTCTTTTTGTTCTTGGTGCTGATGTAACGGCTTGTACCCGGTTTCCCGCTGTTCTTATGCTCAGTACATTCTAATATCACCTGAACCCTATTGCCTTTTTTTGCCATTGTTATAGCTTTTAAAACTGATTGTTAGATTTTTACTCCGTTCGTTCTTAATTCCTTCACCACGTTATAAAGGCCTCTTTTGTTGATAGTACGGATTCCTTCTGTAGAAAGCTTCAGTGTTATCCATTTATCTTCTTCGGCCAGGAAAAATCGCTTGCTCTGCAGGTTAGGCAGAAAACGACGTTTTGTTTTGATGTTGGAGTGCGACACCTTGTTGCCTGTTACGGGAACCTTACCTGTCACCTGACATACTCTTGCCATGATTAAAATAAATTTAGTCCCAAATGATTTTGGGGAGGCAAAGGTCGGGAAATTCAGCTTATTAGCAAACTATATCAGAAGTTTTTTTGACATTTTTCTTAACAGCTGTGGATTATCGAACCTTAAACCTGTGAGGTCTATAAAAGACTGCTAATTTGAGACTGTAAGATACCTTACAGGTTTTAAAGAATTAATAATTCCTTAATTTGAACTCCTTTTCAATAACATCAATTTTGGCGCAAATCCTCCTAAATGCCTGTAATGAAACGGAAAACGATCCCAAGGGATATTAGCTGGCTCTCATTTAATGCCCGGGTTTTGCAGGAAGCGGCCGATCCTTCCGTTCCACTTAGAGAGAGAATTAAATTCCTGGGTATATTCTCAAATAATATGGATGAGTTCTTCCGGGTTCGGGTAGCAACGCTTCGCCGGATGGTAGAATATGGCAACAAGCTGAAAAACATGCATCTGGAGTATGCACCTGATAAGATATTAGAACAAATCCAGGACACCGTAATAGCCCATCAGGAAGAATTTGGCCGGATTTGGAGGGCAATCCGGGAAGAAATGGAAAAAGAGAATATAAGGCTGGTTACGGAACGCCAGCTAACTAAAGAGCAGCAGAAATTTGTTCAGAATTTTTTCGAAGAAGAAGTTCGTTCAAATATCATCCCCCTGATGGTAGAAAGTATCCCAAGCTTCCCCTATTTAAGGGAAAAATCTATTTTTCTTGGGGTCATTCTTTCAAAAAGAGATGGCAGCTTAAAAAGAAAACATGCAATCATTGAAGTTCCTTCCCGAGTTTTAGGAAGATTTATTCAATTACCATCTGCTCCCGGAACACATACAATCATTCTGCTGGAAGATGTAGTCCGCTACAACCTCAGTAAAGTTTTTTCTTATTTTGGATATGATCGCTATGAATCCTGGCTTTTTAAGGTGACTCGCGATGCTGAACTCGATCTGGATACCGATATATCAACTTCCATTATTCAGAAAATTCAGAAAGGGTTGAGAAACCGCCGGAAAGGGAAACCAGTACGTTTTTTATACGACCAGGACATGAACCCCGAACTGTTGAAATATTTATTAAAGAGATTGGACTTAACGCAAAAGGATAATGTTATAGCTGGAGCACGTATTCATAATTTCCGACATTTTATTGTTTTCCCGGATGTATTCCAGAAAAAAGGACAACGAAAAAAACCTTTTCTACATCCTCTGTTAAAGAATACACTCCGGGTAACGGACATAATGCTTGATAAAGATATTCTTCTCAATTTCCCTTATCATTCTTTTAATCCTGTGATTGACCTTTTGCGGGAAGCGGCAATCGATCCGGATGTAAAATCGATCAAGATCACGGCCTACCGGCTAGCGTCCAATTCTAAAATAATAAACGCGCTTATCAATGCCGTTCGTAATGGCAAAGAAGTAACAGTTATGTTGGAACTACGGGCCCGTTTTGAAGAAGAAGCCAACCTGGAATGGAAAGAAAGACTGGAGGAAGAAGGGGTGAAAGTTTTGATCAGTATACCCAACATGAAAGTGCATGCAAAAATTTGCCTGATCAAAAAAAGAGTCGATAACAGAACAATTCACTATGGTTTTGTAAGCACCGGAAACCTGAATGAAAAAACAGCCACCCTATATGGAGATCATTGCCTGTTGACTTCGGATCGCTTTATAATGGCCGATGTGAACCGCATCTTTACATATTTGGAAAAATCGAAGGACGAGCCACATATTCTGAAAGCTTGTAAAACAATTATTCCTTGTCCTATTGGTTTGCGTAAAGAACTGACAAAGTTGATCGCCAAAGAAATTAAAAATGCAGAAGCTGGCAAACCCGCAGCCATCATTCTTAAAATGAATTCACTTTCCGATGAGGAATTGATCGGGCTTTTGACGGATGCTGTAAAAGCCGGTGTAGAGCTGCGTTTGATTGTGCGTGGAATTTTCTGCATGCCCTCGGAAAACAAAAAATACATCATTCCCGTAAAAGCAATCAGCATTATTGATGAATACCTTGAACATGCCCGTGTATTTATCTTTCATAATGGGGGTAAAGAAAAAGTTTTTATCTCCTCAGCCGACTGGATGGTACGAAATATTGACCACCGGGTAGAAGCCACTTGCCCTATTCTTGACGAAGATATTAAGAGAGTGTTGAAAAATATTCTGCGGATTCAACTCAGCGACAACGTAAAAGCCAGAATTTTGGATAATGATCTAAGTAACCGGTATGTGCGCGAAAAGAACCAGAAAAGGATACGTTCACAGGTAGAGATCTATAATTACCTGCATCAAAAAACCATTGATAAAACAACCGTAACCACACCTGTACCTGCTGAAAGTATACCGGGCTGAAGTCTGATTAAAACTAACTAACCCATGCGACTGGCAGCCATTGATATCGGTAGTAACGCCGCGCGATTGCTTATCTCTGAAGTGATCTTTAATGACGACGGTACAACTCAATTCCAAAAACTCAACCTGGTAAGGGTTCCGCTTCGACTGGGTTTTGATGTGTTTGAACAAAAAGAAATCTCTCCGGAAAAAGAAACAATGATCCTCAATACTATGAAGGCCTATCGCCATTTGCTCAATGCCTATGGTGTTCCGTTGGGTCATCTCAGGGCTGCCGCTACCTCAGCCATGCGCGACGCGGTGAATTCAGACGCCATCATCAATCATGTAAAAGAACAAACCGGCATCACAATAGAGATAATAACCGGTGACGCGGAAGCTTCTCTTATCTACGAAAACCATGTTGCGGAGAATATGGAAAAAGATCATGGCTATCTCTACATCGATGTAGGTGGTGGTAGCACGGAACTTACTTTTTTCGCGGAAGCAAAACTGTTATTCAAACGCTCTTTTAATATTGGTACCATCCGTATATTAAAGCAACAGGTTACTGAGCAGCATTGGGATGAAATGAAAGAGTTTATTAAGAAAGAGACCAAAAGACATGAGGGTCATATGATCGCCATCGGTTCTGGTGGAAATATCAATAAGATATTCTCTATATCTAAAAGAAAGGAAGGAAAGCCCCTGCAGTTAGATCTACTTAAAGATTATTATAAAGAATTCAACAGCTTCTCTGTTACTGAACGGGTCCGCATCTATCATTTGCGGGAAGATCGTGCAGATGTAATTGTTCCAGCTTTACAAATTTACATTAACGTAATGCGCTGGGCGGATATCGAAGAGATATATGTACCGAAGATCGGTTTGGCGGATGGATTGATACAGCATCTTTATGAAGAGTTGCGCAAGAAAGAAGCAGTAGAGTAAATTGCTGATTTTGGGATTTAGAGATTTTGGGATTTCCATTAGTACTTTCCTTTTTAATATTATCATGGGTTCTATATTTAAATCTCAAAATCCCCAAATCTCTAAATCCGCAATCCTTCTATTTTATTCCTAATTTAGCATCCGTTCTGGAGCCTACCGGATATGTTTTATTCTAATGCAGAGCCATATTCACTCCTCTAATTCATATAAAACTTCTCTGCATGTCGATTAATAAAGAAATTAAGAAAGTAACGACGAATACGTTACAGAAAATGAAATCTACCGGAGAAAAGATCTCCATGATTACAGCATACGATTTCTCCTTTGCAAGAATTATTGATGAAGCTGGTATTGATGTTATCCTGGTAGGTGATTCTGCTTCGAATGTTATGGCGGGTCATGAAACCACGCTTCCCATTACACTTGACCAAATGATCTATCATGCCTCTTCAGTGATACGAGGTGTCAGTCGTTGTTTGGTAGTTGTAGATCTTCCTTTTGGTTCTTATCAATCCAATCCAAAAGAGGCATTGAATTCGGCAGTGCGGATTATGAAAGAAACCGGTGCCCATGCCATTAAATTAGAAGGAGGCGGCGAAGTAGTGGAGGCAATCAATCGTATTGTTGCCGCGGGAATACCAGTTATGGGTCATTTGGGATTAACCCCCCAGTCGATTTATAAATTCGGTACTTATACGGTACGTGCACGTGAGGAAGAAGAAGCAAACCGGCTTCGCATTGATGCTAAACTGCTGCAAAAAGCAGGGTGCTTCGGAATTGTACTCGAAAAAATTCCCGCTAACCTGGCAAAGGAAGTTTCGGAGAGTTTGCAAATTCCGACGATAGGGATCGGTGCGGGCAGGCATTGCGATGGCCAGGTGCTGGTGATGCACGATCTGCTGGGTATTAATACCGAATTCAAACCAAGATTTCTTCGCAAATACCTGAACATGCATGAACAAGTTACCGATGCCGTGCAGAAATATATTAAAGATGTGAAGAGCAAGGACTTTCCGAACGAACAAGAGCAGTATTAAGAGTATTGCGGAATTTCCGATTGTGAGATTTCGGGATTTCTGATTGCGAGATTGCGGGATTTCTGATTGTGAGATTTCGGGATTTCTTTAATTGCAAACATTCAATACTATTACTTTCTCTGAGGTCTTAGAAAATCCAGAAATCTCACAATCACTAAATCTCAAAATCATTTTGTGATATGGATGCTTCCTAAAATATCCGCATCCAATATATCATACACTTTCAACTCGATGTTCTCACTGGCCAATTTAGCAGCAAGTGATTTACAGCTACTAAATACGGTGTATTTCTCCAGTACTTTCATTTTGGGATAGAATTGATTCTTCATTAATCTTTTCTCTTTTTCCAAAACGCTTTTCGCTACTGAATAAGAATTATTGAGTTCACCGAGATTGGTTTTCTCTGCCATTACAGCTACATATTCATAACGCTCATTATTAGAAGAGACATTCAGAATCTGGCAGGCACAAACTTTAGCTGCTTTTGCTTTGGGAACTTCCTTATTAACAGGCTCATTGTTTTTATCAGTAGCCGTATCGCTGTTGCGGATAACATGAAGAAATTTTGCGGAGCGAACAAAAGAAGGGCGATTATTGCTGCCCGGATTTGCAAATGATGCAGATGCAGAAAGAACGACAGCCAATACAAGGCTGAAACGGATTAGGGTGGTCATGGGTACTTAATTAATCAAGTTAAAAATAGGGTTACGGTTTCTAGGACTATCAGAACTTGATTGGTACCGGATTTTAGCGTTACAGGAGGGAAATAACAAAAACCTGTTGAACACAGGTTTCTCATGTGGGATATACGATCTAGAACGTAAAAATGCGAAGAGATTTCCGTAAAAGCAACATTTTACAAAAATTCTTTAAAAATTTTAAACCTCTCATAACCAAGGCAAAAAACCGATTGATTTGCTATTTGTATCTTGTGTACCAATTTTAATCTTATGAATGATTTTCTTTCCGAATTAGGTATACAGTCTGCTAATGAAGGGGTATCAACTGGTAGTAAATGGTTAAAAGCAGGAGGATCAATAATTGAATCCTATTCGCCTGTAGATGGAAAATTGATCGCATCCGTTTCTTCCGCTGGAAAAGAGAATTATGAAGAGGTAATTAAGCAAGCGGAAATTGCCTTTAAAGAATGGCGTCAATGGCCCGCTCCAAAACGAGGGGAAGTAGTAAGACAAATTGGGGAAGCTTTACGTAAATACAAACAACCACTTGGTAAACTGGTTTCATATGAAATGGGAAAGAGTTTACAGGAAGGACTGGGCGAAGTACAAGAGATGATTGATATCTGTGATTTCGCGGTGGGGCTTTCACGACAATTGCATGGATTAACGATGCATAGCGAACGTCCCTCCCATCGCATGTATGAACAATGGCATCCCTTAGGTATTGTTGGAATTATATCCGCATTTAATTTTCCCGTTGCAGTATGGAGCTGGAACAGTATGCTTGCCTGGATCTGCGGTGATGTATGTATCTGGAAGCCTTCTGAAAAAACTCCGGTATGCGCGGTAGCTTGTCAGCATATTATTAATGAAGTATTCGCAAAGAATAATGTGCCGGAAGGAGTAAGTAATATAATAATAGGTGATCGGAAGGTAGGTGAATGGATGAGTAACGACCCAAGAGTGCCGTTGGTGTCAGCAACCGGTTCTACCCGAATGGGAAAAGCGGTAGGTGCCGCAGTAGGCGCACGGTTAGGAAGAGCCTTGCTGGAACTTGGCGGCAATAACGCTATTATTATTTCAAAAGATGCTGATCTGAATATTGCAATCACTGGTGCCGTATTTGGAGCGGTAGGCACTGCCGGACAACGATGCACTACTACCCGTCGCCTGATCATTCATGAAAGTATTTATGATGCCACCAAAGAGAAACTGGTAAATGCCTATAAACAATTGCGTATTGGAAATCCATTGGATGAAAAGAATCATGTGGGACCGCTTATTGATAAAGACGCCGTGAATCTTTATTTATCCTCCATTGAAGCCTGCAAAAAAGAAGGAGGAAAATTTGTAGTGGAAGCTGGTGTTTTAAAAGGAGACGGTTATGAAAGCGGTTGTTATGTAAAGCCCTGTATCGCCGAAGCAGAACCCGGTTATGCAATTGTTCAACATGAAACGTTCGCCCCTATTTTATATCTTTTGAAATATAAAACGATTGAGGATGCTATCGCGATACAGAACGAAGTACCACAAGGTCTCTCCTCTTCTATCATGACACTGAACCTGCGTGAGGCGGAACAATTCCTATCAGTTGGCGGCAGTGATTGCGGAATCGCTAATGTAAACATTGGTACTTCCGGTGCCGAAATCGGCGGAGCCTTTGGTGGTGAAAAGGAAACCGGTGGTGGCCGGGAGAGCGGAAGCGATGCCTGGAGGAATTATATGCGAAGGCAAACTAACACAATTAATTATTCGAACCAGTTGCCGTTGGCGCAGGGGATTAAGTTTGATATTTAAGGGATCTTTTTAAAAATAACTTCAATTATTTCCCATAAAAACATAATCATGAGTCTGGTCATTTTTGGCTCGCGCAAAACAACAATTGGTTTAGATGAATTCCAGATCCGATGTCCTTCCTGCGAAACCAGCAGCTACGCTGACATCATGATATTCAGCAAATACTACCATATTTATTGGATACCCATTTTCCCCTTTGAAAAAGAAGCCAATGTTATTTGCCAGAATTGCGGAGCAAAACAATACGAACGACCATTTAATGCATTGTTGGTTGCTAATTTCAGTGAAATCAAAAATAAGTTTCGCCACCCATGGTTTACCTACATTGGAATTGGTATATTTTCTTTAATGGTTTTGGGAGTAATTATTACAGGAATAAGCTGAAACCAAAAAACATGTAAAAGGGAAATTTAATTAAACTCTTCACGGTTGTTTCATGAACACATTTGCTTCCTATAGCGACAAAATAAGCAACCGACTTAGAATTACTTATTTACTATTGGCGATAGTTACAATTGTAATTGGACTTTCTACCAGAAAAATACCTCAGCTTTTTCCAGAATTTATTGCTGAATACGGTGGAGACACTCTCTGGGCATTATTATTTTTTCTGTTATTCAAAATGATCTGGATTAGAAAGCCTATTTGGGTAATAGCAGTAATCACCTATAGTTTTTGTATATTGATAGAATGCTCTCAACTCTACCAGGGCGAATGGATCGTGCGGTTGCGGCAAACATTTGCTGGACAAATGCTATTAGGTCAGGGTTTTTTATGGAGCGATTTTATTTGTTATGCAACAGGAGTATTATTGGGTTGCATGATCGCATATATCATTGAAAAACCGATTCGGAAACAAGAGAATAGTTTACCTTGATATCGGAACTGATACGCAAGCACCAGACATCTACCATTAAAGCCATCATTCTAATACTAACTACAATGACAAGAAAAACCTTTTTAAAGTTTTCTTCCGCATTGGCCAGTGCTCCACTGCTTTCGCCTTTTAAATCATGGGCACAAAAAGAGAAATTAAAAAACTGGGCCGGCAATTTAGAGTATAGTACCAGCAATATATTCTATCCAAAATCAGTAAAGGAGGTACAGGACCTTGTTAAGAAAACTTCGAAGCTGAGAACTCTCGGTACCCGGCATTGCTTTAATACTATTGCTGATAGCAAAGACAACCTGATTTCCACCAAAGAATTGAATAAGGTGATTTCATTGGATTCAAATGCACGTACTGTTACCGTGGAAGCAGGTATTAAGTATGGCGAACTATGTCCTTATCTCGATGAGAAAGGTTTCGCGCTGCATAATCTTGCTTCATTACCGCATATATCTGTGGCTGGCTCATGTGCCACTGCTACGCATGGTTCTGGTGTTGGAAACGGCAATTTAGCTACTGCAGTAAAAGCGTTGGAATTTGTTACCGCTGATGGTAGTGTTGTCACTCTTTCTAAAGAAAAAGATGGTGAAAAGTTTTTGGGTGCAGTAGTGGGATTGGGTGCATTGGGTGTAGTAACAAAACTTACACTGGCTATTCAACCGAAGTTTATGATGCGGCAATATGTATATGAACATTTACCTGTTTCCCAACTGAAAGAAAATTTCGATAAGATTATGTCGGCCGGTTATAGTGTAAGCTTATTTACCGATTGGCAATCAAATTTTATAAACGAAGTATGGATAAAGAGTCGTGTTGATGGAGCAAATAACAATCCTCCGCGGGAATTTTTTGGCGCAAAGACCGCCACCAGGAATTTGCATCCTATCGCCGAACTATCCGCAGAAAACTGTACCGAACAAATGGGTGTTCCGGGTCCCTGGTACGAACGCATGCCGCATTTTAAAATGGGTTTTACGCCCAGTAGCGGTAAAGAATTGCAAGCGGAATATTTTATTCCCAGAAAAAATGCAGTAGAGGCAATGCTTGCAATTACCAAATTAGCTAAGCAGATCGGTCCGCATCTTTTCATATCAGAAATACGAACCATTGCTGCCGATAAACTTTGGATGAGTCCCTGTCGTAACCAGGACTCCGTTGCAATACATTTCACATTGAAACAAGAGATACCTGAAGTAAGTCGTTTACTGCCGCAAATTGAAAAAGAATTAGAACCTTTTAATGTACGACCACATTGGGGTAAATTATTTACTTTTTCAGCAAAACAATTGGCAAGTCGTTACGAAAAGATGGCAGATTTTAAAAAACTGGTTGCCTCCTATGATCCCAATGGAAAATTCAGAAATGATTTTTTGAATAAAACTATTTACTCAAACTGAATATTTATCGGACTCCGGTCTTCTGCACTCAAGACTATCAATTGAATTATCCCTTGCTAAAAACGAATACTGCAATGATATCTACGCATTCAGATTCTGTTCCATAGTTTTTTACAACATATTTTAAATACAATCTGTATTACAAGGGAATTTTATTGCCACTTGCTCAAAAACTATTGCCACTTAAGCAATGCCGATTGGCAGCTTTTACAAGCTAAGATAATTTTACAATCAACCCCCATTCCTTAATAACTAAAATCAATGAATAAAGAACATAAAATACTATGAAAAAATGACTCACTATAAGTATCTATCTCTGAAAAAAAACCTTTTCCTTTTACTCCTGACTTCAATTATTACGCTGCATTCATTTGCCCAGTTTATTAAAAATGTAAAAGAACTTAATACTACAGGAACCAGTAATTCTTATCCATTTGATTTTACTGTATTAGATACTAAATTATTTTTTATTGCTGCTGGCAATTCAGGTACCTATTCGCTATGGGTAATTGATGGCACCGACGCATCCACCACCATGATCAGCCCTTCCACAGGTCCATTAAATAATATTCGGGACATTATTGCTTACAACAACAAAATCTATTTTGCTTATGACGATGGCATCAACGGCATGGAACTTTGGGTAAGTGATGGAACTGCTGGCGGCACTACACTCTTTAAAGATTTATATCCGGGAAGCACGGGATCTTATCCTGAAGCATTTACCGTGGCAAATAATAAACTGTTTTTTATGGGGAGTAGTGTGGACGGAGAAAGAAGGCTGTATGTTTCTGACGGAACTCCGGCAGGAACAATCGTTATCAGAAATAATTATATACGACTCTTCAATGGCTTACTTGATTTTGCAGTAGTCAATAATGATATTTATTTCAGCAGTGATAACGGTACTGGTTTCGGCTATGGGTTATGGAAAAGTAACGGAAGTCTTGCCGGTACCGTTTTGGTGAAACCAGATTTAATTGCCGGCACCTCGCCAGGCGATTATGCGGCAATGAACAATAAGCTTTATTTCAGTGGCTTTGATTATACAAATGGAAGTGAATTATGGGTAAGCGATGGCACGGAACCCGGGACCTATATGGTAAAGAATTTAAGTACAGATGCAGGAGGTACTTTATACAGCGGAGAACCGATTAATTTAAAAGTCTATAACAATAAACTTTATTTCGCCGCACGGGATGATACACATGGTATGGAACTGTTTGTATCAGATGGAACAGATCCAGGAACACAATTAGTAAAGGATATATTACCCGGAACGGATGGAAGTATACCATACGTGAGTACCATATATAACGGGTTATTGTATTTTATTTGTTATGGAACCCGGGAATTATGGAAGACAGATGGAACAGCCGCCGGCACTCAATTGGTAAAATCATTGCCTGATGTTGCAAAATTTGCTGCTACCTGGAATACCAAAATGTATCTTATTCTTGGAAGCGATTATGCGGTCTGGCAAAGTGATGGCACTACTGCCGGCACCACTCCTATTCAACTTCAAAACACAGCAAACCCGGTTTATAGTTTAAATAATGATTTTAAATTCAAAGAATATAATGCGGCGCTGTATTTATCGGCAAGTTGCAATTCAATTACTATCGGTTTTGAGCCATCCAAACTTACATTGACGGCACTCCCGTTAAAATTGATTTCATTTAAGGGCGAGGAAAAAGACAATAAAGATATTTTAACCTGGACTACCACTAATGAAATAAATACTTCTCATTTTATTATTGAACAGAGTAAAAATGGAGCCTTTTTTACTCCCATTGGAAAACTAGAAGCATCAGGCAAAAATGCTGGCAATAAAAGTTATGAATACACTCAACAGACAATACTTAATCCCGGCGGTTTTTATCGACTTAAAATGGTGGATAAGGATGCCGCTTTTTCATACTCCTCAATTATACGCTTAAATAGGAATCGGTCTGGCGAGCTTACAGGCATATACAACATAGTTAATAAACAGATCATGATTAAGAATCCAGCCTCAATAGAGTGCCACTGGAAATTGATTTCGCAAAATGGAGAATTAATAAAACAGGGTGCTTTTTCCAATTCAACATTAGCTATACCTGTTTCTGGTATTGCAAAAGGAACTCACTTTCTTTTTTTACAATCAGCCAGTCAGGCCAAGACTGTTAAACTTATGATCTTTTAAAAATCATTAAAGAAGCTCATCGAAACTTCCCGTTTTGAAGCTCTATTATATTGTCTTTGGCAATTATAATAATGATGACTATAAATTCCACCAATATGTAAACTTCAACACAACGGCCCTGTTCTTAACAGAAAAAGGAGAAGGATAATAGTTATCGGTATAAACAATGAATAAATCCGAAGCGGGCCGGTATCTCCATTGAAATCTTGTATTCAGATTCATGTTCTTCTGCTGGTTATTGTATTGCAGAAAGGTGGTTAAGAATAATTTATTGGTAAGTGTCAGATCAACTCTTGGCCCTATTAACCAAAAATCATTTATTCCCCAGGGCTGTGGTAAATCAATATGATTATAGTTTGTTGCAACTGCGATATTAACAAAAGGTTGAAACCTGTAACCGACTTCCGCATTTATATTGGAACGTGTGCCATCTGCATAATACCCACCAAAGCGGGCAAGAATACTGTAAGTAAACCGACTTTGAGGTTTGGAAAAATATTCAAATCCCCATGCTTTCCAGGAATGTTTTGTGCCACGGGCCAGTGTATCTTTCCCGCTATTTGTTGGATCGAAAGGCTGCAACAATTCAATATATGATTCTCCCGCCCATACATCGAATATGGACTGGTCGCGAAAATTTAAAATATAGAGTAAGATATTTTCACGATCCGTTTCCCTGAATGAAGGAGTAAAATAGAAGGTTGAAATCAATCGCGGTCCATGACTCAGTACTTTCCCTCCACGCGGAAAAAACAAGCGACTTATAGTTGGATTGACCTTTATATAATCTTTCCTTGGTACGTATCCCACTTCGGCATTATAATTCTTTCCAACATATTCATGTTGCCAGGCAATGGTCCATCTGCGACTCGCGTATTGCAGATTGGCTGCATGTACCCAATCATTAGTACTAGTACCCTCACTAAAAGATTTGAGCAGTATGGCCTTTCCGGTCCAAAGATTATTAGAGGATGCCAGGTTATATTCTAGTCCAAAATTGCGGTTGTAACGACTGAATTGTTGTTTACCCGAATCGGCCACATCATAATTTATGGATTGCTTATTGATAAAGATGAAACCAATATTCGATCGGGAGAACACTTTTCGTTGTAATGCCAGAACAGTAAAATTTTGGGGAGGTAAACCATTTGAATCTACTTCTCCTGTTTGCATATTCATTGCCCCGAGCCGCCAGTCTTTATTTAATTTTCCGCTCAACCTGGCACCAAAAAGTATGGGCGCATTTAATCCAATCCGTCGCGAAAAGAAAGGCCGGATTGTTGCATAGCCGAAATTGGAAAAATGATCCCCATTCTCCAGGAAAAATTGTCTACGCTCTGGAAAGAATAATTCAAACCGATCTAAATTGGTTACCTGCCTGTCCACTTCCACTTGTGAAAAATCTGGATTCACTGTAAGATCCAGGTTCATCGACGAGCTAACGGCAATCTTTGCATCTACTCCGATATCACTACGATATTCCGCTTCTTTCTTACCTTGATAATCTTTACTCACGCCACCCAATACATAGGGAATAATCGAAACATTAGAGCCAACAACCGGAGGCGGCTCATCCCAAACCAATGTACCGGTATAAGCCAATGACGCAGTAGGAAACTGTCGCGGTACTGGCGTCCAGCTCGACTTTTCCGCTACTGTAATATCCAGGCGACTGAAATTGATGCCCCATTCTTTAATACCTTTTTTATAACGGATACTTTTAAAAGGAATCGATGCTTCAAAAATCCATCGATCCTCATAATTCTTCACAACAGAGCTCCATTTATTATCCCAACTAAGATCCACTTTGCCGCCTTCATACATCATTCCATCCCATTGAGCCCCCGCAGCGCTCACCCCAAAAGAAAAACCATTTGTCTGATCTTCGAAGGGATCCATGAACAACAGAAAATTATCATTCTTCCCAAAAATAAAATCACGCTTGAGTGATTCCACCATGTAACGCTGACCCGACCGGTGAAAACAAACCACCAATAGATAAAGATTGTCTTTATCATAGGTCATCCGCACCTCCGTACTCACTTTAGCATAACTGGTATCCATGGGCAATACCATAAAAAAATTAGCCGCTTTCTCGGCTTCGATCCAGGCTTGTTCATTGAAAACCCCATCAATCATGATAGGTGAAACTGCTTTGTGAATATTCAATCGATAAGAAGCATTCTTTTTTTGAGCGGTAAGAAGAATAACATGCAATACGAGGGCGGCCGTTAGTAAAATATTTTTCAAAAGCAGTTGAATATTAATCGGCCTCTAAGTTAGTTGAAGTGAAATTATCAATCCCCCATTATTTGAAATGCAATTGATTTATTTTGAATAATAATGGTTAACTTGTAATCGTGTTTTTTATAAAATATACACATCATGAAAAAAGGTTTTTTATCATTTTTGATACTGGCAATGGGTTTGATTAGTCAACCTGTTTTTTCTCAGGATACAGATACTACTGCCTTATTAGGCTTGCCAGGGGATAACCTGGATCTTTATGCTGTATTAACCTTGTTTCAAAAATCAAAAACCATTGAAGCGTTTGAAAAATCGTTAAATGATGAAAAGACTGGAATCAACAACCTTGATTTAGACCTTGACAAAAAAGTTGATTTTATCAAAGTGACAACTACCCGAGATAAAAAAGATAGTAACGCGTTTGCCTTTAAGCTCCAGGTCGATGTTTCCAAAACCGAAACACAGGACGTTGCTATTATTTTAGTCAGTAAAGATAAAAAGGGTAATATTTCTCTACAGATGGTAGGTGATGAGGATTTATACGGAAAAGATTATGTTATAGAGCCAAAAGGAAATTCAGCCGTCACGGCTAATCCTGGTTATACGGGTCCCGATCCAGTTCTTGTAAGTGTTCCGGCAACAACTACTGTTGTAGTTCAATCCGCACCCATCGTACAATATGTTTATTCACCAGCGTATGTGCCATATGTTCCTCCATATTATTATGGATATCCTCCGCCCTGGTTTGGATTTGCAACCGTTATGGCAGTTGGGATTTATCGTTCCAATCATTACGGTTACCATGGTGGTTATTATGGTGGTCACTATCATGGAGGTAATAATAACGTTATCATTAATACCGGGAACAGGAATCAGATTAATAATCTCAATAATAGCAGAAATAGATCCAATACAGTATCCGATAACAGAGCCAGAGGTAATTATGGATCTGGATCGGCGAATCGTCCGTCAGCAGGAACATCTAATCGTCCCTCTGCCGGTACTTCAAATAGGCCGTCAGCAGGTACAGGGGCATCCAATCGGCCGTCAGCTGGAACATCCAATCGTCCGTCCGCATCAACCCGACCATCTTCATCATCAAATTTTCCTTCAGCATCATCTTCTGGTCGTACCAGAAGTGGTGGCGGCGGTTATGGCGGCGGTGGTGGTGGCGGAATGAGAGGAGGAGGCGGCGGCGGAGGCCGAAGAAGATGATTAACAAGATCATTTAAGTATATCAACAAACAAGAACGGTTGGGTGAAAAACTTTTTCACCCAACCGTTGCAAGAATAAATCCTGAATATTTTATTGAGCTGGGAGATTAACATCAGATGCACTCATATCTCTTACACATACATATTTGCCATTTCTTTTTTCAAACAGACTCATATAATTTCCCTTATTAATGCCTGTATTAGTAGAGTCAACAACTGTAAAATAGCCAACTTCTACAACCAGGTTGCCATCATTTGATACAAAAACCTCTCTTGTTTTAAATGAGATTTTATTGGAATTCGATGGTATATCTGATTTTAAAAATTCTACAATTGCGTCTTTTCCTACTAATGCCGGCCTGTTTTGTAGAAAGGTTGTTGCGTCGTCTGCATAATAACCGATGTCTTTAAGAACTCCTGCATTATAGGTAGCGGCAAATTCATCTTCTTTAGCTTGTATTTCTTTTTTTATTTGCTCTTTGTCAATCACCACTGCCGTGGCTTCATCTTTCTTTGTTTCACAAGCGAACATTGCAGTTATTATACCTACCAGTAATAATCCTTTTACGGTTGTGTTTTTCATAATTAAAAATATTCTTGCATTTGTATTAATGTTTTAAACCCGATACTTAAAAATAAGATAAAAAATAGAAACCAGATTATTTTTACTTTCCCTTTTGGCAATGTCGCATAACCTTTACTAGTATATTGGATCCCCATCCGATTGCATGGTGCTCATTCAATGAATATCTTCATCAGTACCTGCTCAATTAATAAGAATTTATTTTACAATAACAATCGCCAACTGGCTTTCATAGTTTAAGAAAATTGCAGTTACCATTTTCATCACTACGTTAAATAAGTATCGAAACGTTTATAAACCTTTTTGTCAAGAATCTTTGTATGGAGTTGTAATAAAAAGGATTTCTATATTTTCTTAGTTATTGTATTATAGCTATTCTTTTTCCGGGTCAGAAATTAATTTGGAGACATCATGATGAACTAAACCCAGGATTCCAGGCAATTTTAGAATAAAGCGGTTGATCTTGAATAACTCTTACAATGGCCTCTAACCCCATCTTGCCCAAAATATTATAGGATCCAAAACGTTAGTAGTACGTGATCAAGTCTGATATTTTATGAAAAAACTGTACATTCTTTGTATCGCCTTACTATTTAACCTTTTATGCTTTTCTCAAGCGAGGTTTTATTTAGTTGGCGGACCCCATGGGGCCTCTGTAAAGGAAACTAATTCTATACCCGGATGGGATTCAACCGCCAAACCCAATTATAAAAGCCGAACAGGGATGAATATTGGCTTTATTGGCGATCTCCCCTTGAACGAATCGGGGAACTTGTATTTTCAGCCAGGCTTGTTATTTATGGGTAAAGGGCGCAAGTATGCGCAGGTGAATGATACGCTTGTAGCTGCAATAAACGATACGCTTCTGTACAACAGTAGTTTGGTTGTAAATTATATTGAGATCCCACTCAATTTTACCTACAAAATATCGCTTGGGAAAAAAAGCAGATTCATTGTTGGTGCAGGGCCCTATCTCAGTTTTTTCCTGAATGGAAAATCAACATCGGAAATAAGGGAATTTTCAACTAATAAATTCACCAAAGAAGAAACTACTCTTGAAGTGGGTGATGCTCCTAATAAAGCAAAGACTTTTGATTTTGGCGTAAATGCAAGAGCCGGTTTTGAATTAGGAACCGTTTTGATTACTGGTTTCATCAGCCAGGGCCTCACAAACTTCTATAATGCCCCTTATGATGGAACTTTCAAGCATCGGGTAATTGGAGCCTCTATAGGATTTGGCTTGTATAAAACTTCGGCCCCCAAACCAAAAGACAAAGATAACGATGGCGTTTCTGACGACCAGGATGCGTGTCCTACGATTGCTGGTACTGCTGCAACCAGTGGTTGTCCCGATCGAGATAATGATGGTGTGGCGGATAATGTTGACAAATGCGCAGATATCCCGGGACTTGCAAAATACAATGGTTGTCCTGTTCCTGATACTGATAAAGATGGAGTGAATGATGAAGAAGATAAATGTCCTTCAGTAGCAGGTTCTCAGAAATACAATGGATGTCCGGTACCTGATACTGATGGAGATGGCGTAAATGATGAATACGATAGTTGTCCGGATAAAGCCGGTATCGTAGAATTCAACGGATGCCCGATTCCAGATAGTGATGGAGATGGATTAAATGACAAAGAAGATAAATGTCCAACCGAAACAGGTACCCTTGCAAATAATGGTTGTCCGGAAATCAAAAAAGATATAGTCGAACAGGTGAATTTTGCGGCAAGGAATATTTTCTTTGATGTGAACAGCGATAAGATTATTTCAACATCGCTTGATGCCCTCAAGGAAGTAGCGATTATTTTAAAAGCAAACCCAACGCTCAAATTGTCAGTTGAAGGTCATTCCGATAATGTGGGACGGGCTGCTTATAATCTAAGCATTTCCCAGAAAAGAGTGAATGCGGTAAAAAAATACCTGGTTTCGCAAGGTGTTGATAATAATAGAATTACCGCGATCGGATATGGCCAGGAAAGGCCAATAGCTGACAATAATACTCCCGAGGGCCAGGCAAAGAACCGGAGGGTGGAACTGAAATTGATTCAGGATTAATAACAACTAATAAACAATTACGGGCCACTCGTGTATTTAACGATCACGCGTGGCTATGTTTTTATATATTTGCCGCTTTGTTTAAAAGGAAAGTAGGGATATCCGGCAACAGCTTTACACCACTAAGAACAATTTTTGAGACTTTAGTGGGACATAGCAGGAAATTAATAAGAAGTTGTGACAATTGGGTTCGAATCAGTTGTTAACGAATCACTAAATCGTCTAAATATAATAGCGGCTGCAACGAATAAAAAGCAGTTAAGCATCTATACTTAAATAATAATACACATGAGGAATCTTATCCGGGTATTTTGTTGCTTGTTGATCCTGTTACCCTCTTTCCATTCTTTATCAGCCCAAACCTCTACGAGAGTAAAAAGCGGTGAAGTACCGAAAGGATGGCACACTTTAGACAGAGAAAAAGATGGTTATTATGGAATCAGTCTTAATAAAGCCTACGATTTCATCCAATCCAAAAAATTAAAAGGCAAAACCGTTGTGGTTGCCATAATTGATTCCGGTATTGATACTACACATGAGGATTTAAAGGAAATTATATGGCACAATCCAGGTGAAATTCCAGGTAATGGCATTGATGATGATAAAAACGGATATGTAGACGATGTTTACGGTTGGAATTTCCTTGGTGGAAAAGATGGACGCAATGTAGAAAAAGATTCTTATGAAGGTGCCCGGGTGTATCATTCACTCAAAGACAAATACCGCGGAAAAAAGATTGATATCAGCACAATGACTGCTGATGAGAAATATGAGTATGAAATGTGGACCAAAGCTGAAAAAGCAGTGATTGGGGAAGATAATGAAGAAGTGATCGACCTGTTTGAATTAAAGCAGGCGGTACGCATTGCGAAAAGACAGGATAGCGTTTTACGCAAAGCGATGAATAAGGAAGAATTCACCGGAACAGATATAGAAAAGTATGAACCAGCCAATCAATCGGAAAGGGTAGCGAAGAATTATCTTCTCTCTTTATTTAAAGCCAATAATATGATGGACATCACTAATAAGGAGTTCATCGAAGGATTTGAAAATTTCGCGAGTGCAGAAGAAAGCAAAGCTGAGCAAAAAGAAAAAGCACCTGTCCCCTATCGTGCCAATATAGTTGGTGATAATGAAAACGATATTAACGATAAATATTACGGCAATAACAATGTTATGGTTAGTAATGATGCTTGTGAACATGGAACCCATGTATCAGGAATTATCGCGGCTGTACGTAAAAATGGTAAGGGGATGGATGGTATAGCTGATAATGTCCGGATCATGATGATTCGTGCCGTACCAGATGGCGACGAACATGATAAAGACATTGCGCTGGGCATTCGTTACGCGGTGGATAATGGCGCCAAAGTAATCAACATGAGTTTTGGCAAAAGCTTCTCTCCGGGTAAAAAATGGATTGACGATGCGGTTGAATATGCAAAATCTAAAGGAGTATTGCTGGTACATGCAGCTGGCAACGATCATAAGAATATCGATAGCACAGATAATTACCCGAATAATATCATGCTGAGCAATCACTCGAGAGCAACCAACTGGATTACCGTTGGAGCAAGTTCAAGTGGTGATGCTAAGGGTGAAGGAGCAACAGCTTATTTTTCAAACTATGGAAAAGAACAGGTAGATGTATTTGCTCCCGGAGCTAATATCTATGCTACTTTCCCGGGTGGAAATGTTTACCGTAGTCTTGACGGAACCAGTATGGCTTCACCAGTTGTTGCGGGAACTGCAGCATTCTTATTCTCGTATTTTCCTTATTTAACACCAGAGCAGGTAAAACTTTGCATTGAAAAATCAGCTCAGGCACCGCCTGTTAAAGTAAGGAAACCTGGTACCGATCAATTGGTAGATCTGTCAGAAATCAGCAAAACTGGAGGAATCATCAATACTTATGAAGCCGCCAAAGTAGCCGCTTCGTTGGAACCAGGGGTATCACCCGTTACTGAAAAGCAGAAATCACCGAAGCCAATCCGCAATAACAAAAAAGGATAAACTTCCAATATTAAATTTTAGCCCCGCCGTTATTCGGCGGGGCTTTTGTTTTATATTTAAGTATCCCAAAACACGAAATAATTTAAACCTATTGCCGGGAAGTCGGTAAGACGGGAAATGAATTAAAAAACTTCCCGTCTCACCGACTTCCCGGCGAATCTTTCTAAATAAACCAAAACTGTTTAATATGATTTCACGCAAAGAAGTGAGCGTTCCCAACCCTTATCAGAATTATGTAAACAAGGCAGGTGATGATAACCTGATAAAAGCATTAAATCTTAGTACAAAGCGTTTTCGCAAAGTGATGAAGTCTATTCCCAAAAAGAAAATAGATTACGCTTATGCCGAAGGCAAATGGACCATTAAGCAATTGCTGCAACACGTTATTGATGCGGAAAGGGTATTTGTATTAAGATCTCTCTGGTTCACCCGTCGTGATCCCTCTCCTCAACCCGGCTTCGAAGAAAACATTTGGGCCGAAAATGCCGTAGTTACTAATCGCAAGTGGAAGAATATGATTGATGAGTTTCTATCATTGAGAGCTGCAAACGAATTCTTTTTTGATTCCTTATCAGAGGATGAACTCGCAAGAACCGGAACAGCCAGCGGCAATACCGTTAGCACAATAGCTTTTGGTTTTGTAAGTGCTGG
>Ga0157380_10000247_pt1 | contig 32527 bp, 30 predicted proteins | sample S35metaG_FD_119757 | JGI IMG/M metagenome (GOLD analysis project Ga0157380, IMG submission 119757) | Switchgrass rhizosphere microbial communities from Kellogg Biological Station, Michigan, USA - S3-5 metaG | ecosystem: Host-associated > Plants > Roots > Rhizosphere > Soil | place: USA...
ACCGCAGCGCGTTGCACTTGGCGGAGGAGGATCGAGGCCTTCGAATTCGAAGAAAGGGGTGCGCTAGCGCTACCCTGTCGCGACCGATCTCCCTGGCCGTATGCGGGATTTCCGCCTCCCGCCGACCATCCCCCAGCGTGGAAACGATCACCTCCGAACAGCCGACGGTTCCGGCAGCGGCCTCGATGGACGAGCCCGTGGTGCCGCGGCGCTCGCCGTTGCGGGCGGCGATCAAGACCGGGCGGCCGCAGGAGTGGATCAAGAACGTCTTCGTCTTCGCCGGCCTGCTCTTCTCGGGCAAGTTCAACGATCCGCACGCGGTGCTGGAGGCGACGCTCGCCTTCATCTCGTTCTGCGCGATCTCCAGCGCCGGCTACTACGTCAACGACCTGATCGACGTCGAGCTCGACCGCAAGCACCCGAAGAAGCGCTTCCGGCCGCTGGCGGCAGGGGAGCTATCGGAGAGCACGGCGAAGCTGATAGCTCCGCTGCTGGCCGTTTTCGCGATCGCGCTTGCCTTCGCCACCGTCAACTGGGAGGTCGGGTTGATGGTGGTCGGCTACGGCATCGCCCAGATGGCCTACAGCCTCGGCCTCAAGCAGATCGTGATCGTCGACGTGATGACCCTCGCCGGCCTCTTCATCCTCCGCGTCGCCGCCGGCGCCAGCGCCGTCGACGCCCACGCCTCGGAATGGCTGCTGCTCTGCACCGGCATGATCGCCCTCTTCCTCGGCTTCACCAAGCGCCGCCAGGAGGCGGTCTCCGAGCTGCACGAGGGCACCAGCAGCCGCCCCGTGCTCGAGCACTACTCGCTGCCCTTCCTCGACCAGATGGTCGCCATGGTCACCACCGGCACCGTGATCAGCTACTCGATCTACGCCGTCGATTCGCCGATCGTCGGCAACGAGATGATGTGGACGATCCCCCCGGTCGTCTACTGCATCTTCCGCTACCTCTACCTGATCTACGACCGCGCCGACGATCGCTCGATCGCCGCCATGGTCTCCAAAGACAAGGGCATGATCGCCGGCGCCGGCGCCTTCGTGATCGCCGCCTTCGCGGTCCTCTACCTCTTCAACTAGCCCGGCTGGACCGGCAGGTCGGAGACCAGCTCGGTCTTGCCTTTGCGCTGGAACTGAAGGTCGATCGTCTCGTTCTTGCGGTAAGTGCCGAAGAGGCCGAGGTACATCGCCAGCCAACGGCCGGTGCCGACTTTCTCCTTGACGATCTGGCGGGTGAAGACGATCTCGCCGGCGCGCACGTTGTAGTCGGCGCCCTCGGTCTGCTCGACGCCGTTGACGAAGACCGCGTACGGCGCTTCGGCACCAGCGGGCAGCTTCACCCGCCGTCCTGCGGCGTAGCTGCCCTTGGGGATCTCAGTCTCGGCTTCGCTCATCTCGGGGGGGTGGCGACTTATACGTCCATGTGACGGAAAAGTCGCCACGCTAGGTCTATTCCAGAGTCTCGCGCACGAGGTCGAACGGCGTGTCGTGCCCGCTCGGGTCGAGCTCTTCGCGACGCACCCCGCCCCGATACGGCATGAAGGTCCCGTCCCCGCGCTCGTCGATCCCAGCCACCGGCTTGCGCAGAAACCCCTTCCCGCTCAGCTGCAGCCGAGCCCGAACCCGATCCTCCGGCCCGAAGTCCCTCAGAGTCGAAACGGAGTCCACCGGCCCCTCAGCCCGAATCGCCAACGCCCGTTCCCGCATAGCCCCCACAGCCTCCCCAAGCTCCCCAAAGCTCAGATGCTCCACATCCGACCCATCCCGAATCGTCAGCTTCCACGCGCCCACGGGGCGCAGCGTACAAACCGTCCCTGGAAGAGGGCATCGGGGGTGCCTCGCAGGGTGCGGCGTCCGTTTTCTCCCCGGAAGCTCAGCAAGAGGCGACAACTCCACAGCGAAAAACCCAGCACCCCGGAGAGGCACCCCCGATGCCCTCAACCGCTACGAGCTCGTGACGCTACGCCCCCCGGCGCGGGCGCTTGGGCCGCCGCGCCGGCGGACCGGCGATCTTTTCGGGCCCCTCGCGATCGTCCACCGCAACGTAGTCGCGCCCCCGCTCGCCGGTGTAGATCTGGCGTGGCCGGGCGATCTTCTGCTCGGAGTCGTCGAGCATCTCCATCCACTGCGCGACCCAGCCCGCCGTGCGGGGGATGGCGAAGATCACGGTGAACATCTCGGTCGGGATCTCCAGCGCCTCGTAGATGATCCCCGAGTAGAAGTCGACGTTCGGGTAGAGCTTGCGCGAGGTGAAGTACTCGTCGTCGAGCGCCCGCTTCTCCAGCTCGCGGGCGATCTCGACCAGGGGGTTGTACTCGGTCGCCTCGAAGACCTCGTCCATGTGCTGCTGGATGATCCGCGCTCGCGGGTCGTAGTTCTTGTAGACGCGGTGGCCGAAGCCCATCAGCTTCGCCTCGCGCGCCTTCACCTTCTCGAGGAAGGCGGGGATGTTCTCGACCGAATCGATGTCGCGAAGCATGCGCAGCACCGCCTCGTTGGCGCCGCCGTGCAGCGGCCCATAGAGCGCTGCCACCCCGGCCGCCACCGCCGAGTAGGGGTCGACGTCGGAGGAGCCGACCCCGCGTACGGCGCTGGTCGAGCAGTTCTGTTCGTGGTCGGCGTGGAGGATGAAGAGCACGTCGAGCGCCTTCGAGAGGCTCTCCTTCGGCACGTGCCTCATTTCCGTCTTCTTGAACATCATCGAGAGGAAGTTCTCGGCGAAGTTGAGGTCGTTTTCGGGGTAGACGTAGGGCAGTCCCATGTTGTGGCGGTATGAGAAGGCCGCCAAGGTCGGCACCTTGGCGATCAGCCGCACCGCCGCCATGTAGCGCTGCTCGGGGTCGTCGATCTTCTTCGCGGCCGGATAGAAGGTGGAGAGCGCGCCGACCCCGGAGAGCAGCATCCCCATCGGGTGGGCGTCGTAGCGAAAGCCCTCGAAGAAGTGCTTGAGATCCTCGTGGACGAAGGTGTGGTGGGTGATGTCGTAGGTCCAGCGATCCAGCTGGGGCCCCGTCGGGAGCTCGCCGAAGATCAGCAGGTAGGCGACCTCGAGGAAGGTGGAGCGCTCGCAGAGCTGCTCGATCGAGTAGCCGCGGTGTTCGAGCACCCCGGCCTCGCCATCGATATAGGTGATCGTCGAGCGGCAGGCGGCCGTGTTGGTGAAGGCCGGGTCGTAAGCCATCATCCCGAATTCGTCGGGGTCGACCTTGATCTGCCGCAGGTCCATTGAACGCACGGTGCCATCCTCGATCGGCAGCTCATACGTCTTACCGGTGCGGTTGTCGGTGACCGTGAGGGTCTCCGCGCCGGCCGGGGTGCCCCCGTCGGCGGCTGCGTCTCTGATCTGCTGCTCGGTGGCCATCACCCCTCCTCGAGCCGTTTCAACTGGAGCGGCCAGTATCGCAGCTCGGCTTGTCCTGCCTATTGCGTTCCGGAGAACCGAATGGCGCTATTCGGCCGCGGCCGGCAGCGGCTCGAAGCGGGTCATCGCGTGCAGCTCGGAGAAGCGCTCGTCGATCTCCTCGCGGGTGAGGGCGGCGACGCGCTCGGTGCCGAACTGCTCGACGTTGAAGGAGGCGAGCACTGTGCCGTAGCCCATCGCCCGTCTCAGGGTGGCCTCGTCGGGGTCTCCCTCGTGGCTGTCGAGGTAGCCGAGGAAGCCGCCGGCGAAGCTGTCGCCGGCGCCGGTCGGGTCGCGCACGTCCTCGAGTGGGATGCCGGGGAGGGCGAAGAAGCTGTCGGCGGTGAAGAGCGCGGCGCCGTACTCGCCCCGCTTGGCGACCACAGCGCGGGGACCATGCTCCATCACGGCGCGGGCAGCGCGGGTTAGGTTCGGCTCGCCCGTCAGCTGACGGATCTCGGCGTCGTTGACGATCAGGCAGTCGACCTCGGCGATCGCCGCCAGCAGCGAGTCCTTGGCGGTTTCGATCCAGAGGTTCATCGAGTCCAGGCCGCAGAACCGCGCCGAGCGGCACTGCGCGCGCACCTGGCGCTGGAGGTCGGGCTGGATGTTGGCGAGGAAGAGCATGTCGGCTTCCTGCGAGGCGGCCGAGAGCTTTGGCTCGAACTCGCCGAAGACACCGAGCTGGGTGTCTTCGGTGTGGGCGACGTTGAGGTCGTACTCGTAGCGGCCGCGCCAGAAGAAGGATTGCCCGCCGGGCACTCGCTCGATGTCGTCGGTGAGCACGCCGCGGTTTTCCAGCACCTCGAACTCGGCAGCGCCGAAGTCGTCCCCGACCGGTCCAACCGGCCGCACCTCGGTGAAGAAGCTGGCGGCGAGCGAGAAGTGCACCGCGGCGCCTCCGAGCATGCGGTCGCGCTCGCCAAAGGGCGTGCGGACTGAGTCGAAGGCGATCGATCCAACAACGGTGAGCGACACGGGGGCGGAGGGTATAGGGAGCCGGGTGTGACTCGCCGGCGCAACAGCGGGGAGGCGCCGGCGAGTCACACCCGGCTCCCTTTCTCCAGCGCCGACTATGGTTCTCCGCCGTGAAGGCGATTCGGATTCAGGAGTTCGGCGGCCCCGAGGTCTTGCGCTGCGTAGAGGTCGACGACCCAGTGGCTGGGGATGGGATGGTCGTGGTCGAGGTCGCGCGGAGCGGGATCAACTTTGCGGATACGCACGCGACTCGGAACGACTATCTGGCTGAGCAGGCTCTGCCGCTGATTCCCGGGGGGGAGGTCAGCGGGCGAACGGCAGACGGGCGGCGGGTCGCGGCGCTGCTGGGCAGCGGGGGCTACGCGGAGAAGGTGGCGGTGCCGGAGGCGATGCTGATTCCGGTCCCCGACCAGGTCGACGACGACCAGGCCGCGGCGCTGCTGCTGCAGGGCCTGACCGCGATGGCGCTGGTGCGGCGCTGCGCCCGGATCGAGCCCGGCGAGACCATGGTGGTCGAGGCCGCGGCCGGGGGCACGGGCAACCTCGCCGTGCAGCTCGGCAAGCGGGCCGGGGCGAAGGTGATCGGCCTTGCCTCCAGCGAGGAGAAGCGGGAGCTGGTCGAGCAGCTCGGTGCCGATGCCACGGTCGACTCGCGCTCGGAGGACCTGGGCGCGGCGATCCGCGAGGCAAACGGCGGCGAGCGGGTCGACGCGGTCCTCCACATGAGCGGCGGCGATGCCTTTGACGCCGAGCTCGGCGTCCTGGCCCCGATGGGCCGCATGGTCGTCTTCGGCATCGCCTCGCGCGAACAGCGCGAGGTCTCCACGGCGGCCCTGCTGCGCGGCTCGAAGTCCGTGATCGGCTTCTGGCTCGTCCACCTCCTGGCTCGTCAGGAGCTTGTCGCGCCGATGATCGGCGAGCTGCTGGGCGCGGTCGCCGCCGGCGAGCTCGAGGTCACGGTCGGCGACGTCTACCCGCTTTCCGAGGCGGCCCGTGCCCACGAAGATTTGATCGCGCGCCGCACCACAGGCAAGCTCCTCCTGGACCCGGCCCGATGACGGCTTTCAAGGAGCTCGGCCTCTCTCCCCAGATCCAGCAGGCCATCGACGAGCTCGGCTTCGAGGACCCGACGCCGATCCAGGAGGAGGCGATCCCGGAGCTGCTCGGCGGCCACGACGTGATCGGCCAGGCCCAGACCGGCACCGGCAAGACAGCCGCCTTCGGCCTGCCCTTGCTCCAGTACGTAGACCCCGGCGTGGACGAGGTGCAGGCGATCGTGCTGACGCCGACGCGCGAGCTCTGCATCCAGGTGACGCAGGCGCTGCGCGCGTATGCCGAGCACCTCGACGTCGAGATCGTCGCTGTCTTCGGTGGCGCCCCGATCAAATCCCAGCAGTCGCAGCTTCGCTCCGGCGCTCACGTCGTCGTCGCCACGGTGGGGCGGATGATGGACCTGATGAGCCGCCGCTCGCTGGTCCTCACGGCGGCCCGCTACGTCGTCCTCGACGAGGCCGACGAGATGCTCGACCTCGGCTTCATCGAGGACGTCGAGAAGATCCTGCGGATGTGCCCGAGCGGCCGTCAGACGGCGCTCTTCTCGGCGACGATGCCGCCGCCGATCCAGCGGCTCGCCGAGAGCTACATGTACGACCCGACGACGATCCGGATCACGCCGAAGACGCTGACGGTCGACGCGATCGCCCAGGCTTACGTCGAGGTGGGCGCCAAAGAGAAGTCCGCGCGGCTGGTCGAGCTGCTGCGGATCGAGGAACCCGAGCAGGCGATCATCTTCTGCCGCACCAAGATCGGCGCCTCGCGGCTGGAGAAGACGCTGAAGGACAAAGGCCTCGACGTGAAGGCGCTGCACGGCGACATGAGCCAGGGCTCGCGCGACGGCGTGATGATCGCCTTCAAGGACCACAGGGTGCGGCTGCTGGTCGCCACCGACATCGCCGCCCGTGGGCTCGACATAGAGCACGTGACCCACGTGATCAACTTCGACGTCCCAGCTTCCTCGGAGGTCTACGTGCACCGGATCGGGCGCACCGGGCGGGTCGGGCGGACCGGTCGCGCGATCACCTTCGTCACGCCTGCCCAGCGCGACGAGATCGCTCGCATCGAGCGCGACGTGAAGACGACGATCGGCGAGTGGGAAACGCCGGAGGAGCGGCTGGAGCACGCCCCCCGCCCGCGCCGCCGCGAGCGCGGCGAGGCCAAGCCGGCCGTCCCGAAGCCGGCCGAGGCCGACGTTGCCGAGGAGGACGGCAAGGGGTCGGATGGCCCGGTCAAGCTCTTCGTCAACAGGGGCGAGCGCAGCGGCATCACCGAGGAGGACCTGCGCTGGGCCCTGCGCGAGGGCGCCGTCCTCTCCGAGGAGGAGATCCACGACGTCAGCGTCCTGCACCGCTTCTCCTTCGTCCGCGTCTCTCCCGACGTAGCCGACCGCACCGTCGAATACCTCGACGGAACAAAGCTCAAAGGTCGCGAGATCCGGCTAGAGGTGGCCCGGAACTAGGTTTCAGGCTGCGTTACCACGACACTCTTCTCTTTTCTGATTGGTAAGTTTTCCCGCTCACGGTGAGTGAGGGTTCAGGGAACACAATCGGCGGGGAGATGAAGTGCCAAAAGAGAGAAGCTCGGGCGACCATGGCCGTTTGATCAAGCTGACGGAAGCCGAATTCTTCCACTCGCTTGGCTCTTACGACAGGGCCCAGGAGGCTCTTCGTACTGTCGCCCAGGGAAAAAGGCCGAAAGACGAGAAGCAGACGAGGAACTTGTCCGAGATCGTCTGGCTCGCGACGAAGCTCAACGAGAGGCTGGCCAATGAACGAGACGACCAGAAAAGCGACGCCAGGCACCCGAAGCCATCTGGGGGACTCGATCTTGCCTGGGGCTGGGCCTCGCGAATAGATCGCTTCTACCGGGCCAGTGAACTGGCTCTCGAGCAGTTGATCGCTCCGACGAGCTCGATCAAGGACGCCGATTCATTCCTCTCGTTACTCGGCAGGTGCCTCTACTGGGAGCAGGACCCGGCAAGCTCTGCGGTCAAGACGAATGAGCAGTTCAGAGAGCACCTCGATCGGCAGGACGGTTGCCTCGAGGATTCGAAGCCCCCCTGCAATCACACTCATGTCGAACTCAGGGTCAAGGCCAAGCAGGCTCGGTTCATGCATCGCCGGGAGGCGATTCGCCGGGTCTTTCCCCTCGACGTTCTCGACGAAGCCCCAGAGGCAACCTGCCGGTACACCGGCAAGCTGATTCGCGCGCAACTCAGTGGGGAGTCGATGGGGATCAAGTCGGCGTTCTTCGTCCTCAATTGCCTGGCGGCGGCACACTCCCGCCTGCATCAGGTCGAGCACGACTTGGCGCAACCGTTCAAAGAGGCGATGGCGATGCACAAGGGCGGTCGTGGGCAGGCGATGCGGCTGCTGCATGAGGCTGAAGTCCTGCACACGTTCGTCTTCGTGACCTGCCGCAGCTTCCCGTGGATCTTTGCGATCGACCACGATGAACGTGAGGAGTTGCTTCAGGCGCGAGCGGCGGGGCCCGGGCCCAAGGATCCGACCCGCAAGTTGCAGGCAGCCACGGTAGCCCGCCGACTCTCGTTTCTGGCTCTCCACCGCAGGGCCTTCGGCTTCGGGTTGATGGATCGCCTGGAGCCGGGAACCTCCAACGATCGAGCTTTCAAGGATTTCCACAAGTTGCAGCGGCTCCTTCGAGTCGAACGGCGCCTCCTCGGAGGGACGGCCCGGACGACTGATGCCAGGAAGAGGGGGGAAGCCATTTCGGAACAGGTGTTCATAGATGGGATGGACGCCCTCGCGGAGACCCACATCGGAGAGCTGTATCGCTCAGACCACGCCCATCCGCTGGCGCTGCGCCACTTCTGCGACGCCTACGACCGTCTCGAACTGCTCGCTGGGGATCCACAGGCGAACTCGGATGAGGAACGCTCGATGGAACCTTGGCTGCGCGAATCGCGCTGGAGAATCCGGTTGCTGATGAGCAAGGGAAAGGGCTTCTACGAGGTTGGCAACATGAAGCGCAGCATCAAGTGGCTGGTGCGTAGCTGGCGGGCTCTCCTCTACCTCCAGCCAAACGGCGAGCAGGCAAAGAAGCTGGGGTTGGCAAGGGCCAAATGCACCGACTTGATCGACAGCCTCAAGGAGATTCGCAACGACCCCGACTTCAGCAAGGAGGAGATCGAAGCGCTGCTGTTCGATGTCGTGAAATACGCCCGGGCAATCGAGATAAGCCCAAAGCTGTCGGCGCTGGCAGCTGAGATCCTCCTCCGCCTCGGGCACACGATTTTCATCATCCAGCTCGACGGCATCGATGTGGAGTTGGAAGACCCTGGTCCTCAATACAGTCGTCTCGCCTACGACTGCCTCGAGATCGCCGCCGGACTCGATCCCACGAATGTCCTGGTCGATGCCGACCTGTTGAAGATCGAACTAGCTCGCGGCAGTGCCGACGGTCAGCGCAGCAAGCCGCTGCGTGGACCGCTGAAATCCAAGGACACGAAGCAGCCCGGGCGCGAATGGCCCTACGGCAGGGGCGAAGCCGAGCAGACCATCCGCATGATCGAGTACCTGCTTCTGCGCTGGCTTGGTACGAGCCCCATTCGCGGCAAAAACGCCTCTTATGTGGACGGAAAAAGCCCAACGCGAGTTGTCAATCAGGCAATTGCCAAGTCCCTGATCCAAGCCTTCCTCACCCACACGGACAGCATCAACGTGAAGCAGTCGCAGGTCTACCGGTATCTGATGCGCGGGAGGCGCGATGAGGACGCTCATCTCCGCGAGGACGACTATTCCATCGGGCGAGCGGAGCCACGGCCATACATCGAGTTCATCTGCCTGCGCCGCTACAGCTCCTTCTTCCCCTTCGTGCCCAGACCCTCTGCCTTCCGCGCCCTCGGGGGTGGTTACTTCATAAGGCTTCACAACATCAAGGAGCGGCCGGGCCGCACGTACGGGATTGTCATCGACCCTGGTCCCGACTTCATCGGAAACCTCTACCGATGCGGTTTCTCGCTCAGCGATATCGACATGGTCGTGGTTACGCACGACCATGCCGATCATGCTGCCAACCTCGATCCGCTGCTCTCGGTACTTGGCTACCGAATCAGGTTTGGTGACAAAACATACGCCGGGCCGGTTCGGCAGCCAGAGGGTGAGGTGGGCGACCTGCGCGGGCCCAAGGCCTACAGCCGCGCCAGGCGACTCTTGATTGTCGGGAACGAGAGTGTGGCGCGGCGGCTCGATTTTTTCAATCCCCCGCACATGAGCGCCCCAAACAGCCCCCGTCCAGACGCGGTCAGGGTGCTCAGCTTCGACGAGCTTTCGACCTACCAGGCGCTTGAGGACTCAGCGGACATACGCAGACTGGCCGAGTTCGAAATCCCGGATGAGCTCTGCTTGACCCCGGTGATGAGCATTCGCCATGGCGATGGCTATGGCTACCTCGCCTATGGAATGCGTATTTCCCTTGGCGACGACGGTCCCTCGATCGGATTCACGGGTGACACGGGTGGATTTCGGTTGCGAAAAGAAGACGACCAATCGAAGGAAACGGGAACTCCTAGAGAGGATGGAGAGCCGGACGGCCCTTGGAACGTCGAATTTGACGAGAGAGAGAAAGCGGGACTCTCCCGTTTGGGCGAGAGGGGTTGGCGCCACCACTGGGAGCCGGTGCTTTCAGCCGATGTGATCGTTGCGCATATGAGTGCTGCGCCGTTTACGCAACTCCAGGCTCTTGCCGAAGGAAAGGTCGACAAGGGCGCTCCGGGATGGAAGGCCTTCGACGGAGCCCGCGAGGATTTCCTCAGCATCTGGGAGGGCATCTCGGAGGACGTGAAGAGTCCAGTCAATTTCGCCTTTTGGCTCTCGGACTCCAAGAAGGAAACGATCGACCCGTTGAGAATGATCCCAGCCGACTTCAGGTGGCCCTCCGACCATCTCTATTTCGGTGGCCTCCTGGAGTTCGCGCGTGCTTACCGCGACAAGCATGACGACGAAGAGGGGAATCGACGTGGGCTCTTCTTGGTAGGGGAGCTTCGCGAGGAGCTCGGAACATTCCGTTCGAACATCGCCAGGAGCCTCAACAGGCATATCTTCAGGGCCAACGAGGAATCCGACGGGATGCCGAACTGCCGTGCCTTGACCGCGGATGTCGGCCTTCGCATCCTGATCGAGTCGCGGCCGGAACCCAGTGCCAAGCCGGCGGTTCGGGTGCTCTGCTCCACCTGCGATCTCGACAACGACCGACCAGAAGGGGAGCGGTTCCATGACCCCTCGCACATCCGCGAGGTTTGCGTCAAGGGGGAGAACGAAGGGATCTTCTACAACTGCGCCAGCCACGATCCGTCCAAGCACAGCAAAAAGGTCTTCCTCGAGCGGATCGAGCGCTACGACATCTTTGCCGCCGACCTGTTCCGCTAGCCCTCCGGGTGGTAGCGGCTATGGACGGGTCAGCTCCGCGATGCGGGTGAAGAGCGCCTCGAAGTCGATCGGCTTGGTGACGTAGCCGCTCACCTCGACGTCGGTCGCGGCACCGGCGTCCATCTGGTCCTGGTGGGCGCTGACGATCAGGGTTGGCGTTTTCACCCCGCCTGCCCGGAGCTCGCGCAGGGCTTCGATGCCGGATTTGCGCGGCATCATCGCGTCGAGCAGGAGGATGTCGGGCTGCGGATCGGCGGTGCGCATAGTCTCGATCACCTCGAGGCCGTCGGCGGCCGTCACCACCTCGTAGCCCTCCATCTCGAGGCGGGTCCGCATCAGCAGCAGGATCGTCTCCGAGTCATCGGCGATCAGAACGCGGGTCATCGCGTTTCCTCCTGTGGATGGGCCGAAATGTCGACCGGGGCCTCGCTTTTCGGCCCGTCGACCGTGGGCGCGGCGGCTGGGATGGCCGGGAGCCGGACGCGGAAGGTGGAGCCCTGGCCCTGGACCGACTCGGCCGCGATCGTGCCGCCGTGCAGCTCGACCAGCGACTTGGAGATCGCCAGGCCGAGGCCGGTGCCGCCGACATGCTGGGTCAGGCCCGCGTCGCCCCGCGTGAAGCGATCGAATATGTGCTCGAGTTGGTCCGCTGCCATGCCGGGCCCGTCGTCGCGGACGGCCATCTCCACCTCGCCGTCCCGGTGGGTTGCCGTCACCTCGATCGACGCGCGGTCGGGACTGTACTCATGGGCGTTGGTGATCAGGTTCACCAGAACCTGGCGGATCCGGTCGCGGTCGACGTTGACCTGAGGCAGGCCGGGATCGAGCCGCTGGTCCAGGGACTGACCTCGCGCCTCGGTCTGGCTTCGCATGGTCCGCACCGCGTCCTCGATCAGCGAGGCCACGTCGGTGGGCGCCGGCTTGATCGTGAGCCGCCCCGCGTCGCTGCGCGCCAGGTCGAGCAGGTCGTTGAGCAGCCGCACCAGGTGGCGCGTGTTGTCGAGGATGATCTCGACCGTGTCGGCCTGGGCGGGGCTGAGCTTGTCGCGCTCCAGCATCAAGAGCTCGGCGAATCCCTGGACCGAGGTGAGCGGGCTGCGCAGCTCGTGCGAGGCGGTGAGCACGAACTCGTCCTTCATCGTTTCCAGCTGGTCGCGCTCGCCCGCTCGCCGCTGCAGCTCGCCGGCCATCTCGTTGAAGGCTTCGCCGAGCGCGGCGGTCTCCGAGAGCCCGCCGACCTTAACCCGTGCCTGCAGGTCGCCGCCGGCGAGACGGCCAGAGGCGTCGACCAGCTCCTCCAGCGGTCGCCGCATCGTGGCGATCAGGCCGGTAAAGAGGAGCGCCGCCCCGGTCAGGCCGGCGATCAAGCCGGCGCCGACCAGCAGCGCCGTGTCGCGAGTCTCCCCGTCGATGTCGTTGCGCAGCCGCTGGCGCTCGCGCTTCTGGGCGACGATCGCCGCTCGGGTCGGGCCGGGAGCCGCCCCTTCGGCCAGCCGGTTGCGGGCGGCGATCTCGACCTGGTAGGAGCGCGCCGTGGCGTTCTCGAAGTCCTGGCGCTGCTGGAGGAAGCGGGCGACCCCGATCACGGCGAGGCCGGTCAGCACCGCGAATGCGATCGCAAAGCCGATCGTCAGCCGATTGGCGACGGACGGGCTGAGGCGAAATCGGCGTCGGGAATATGCTTGCGCGGCTATGGGCGACGAGGCTACAGGCACGGCCGACGGCATTGCCGAGGCCCCGCAGGGCATCGACCGGGCCGGAGTCGAAGCCTGGTTCGCCGAGCACGTTCCGGGTGTGCAACTGCCGCTCTCCTTCGAGCGGATCTCGGGCGGGCACTCGAACCTGACCTACGGCGTGCGCGACGCCGGGGCCGGGCGCTGGGCGCTGCGACGGCCGCCGCTCGGCAAGCGACTCGGCTCGGCCCACGACATGGGTCGCGAGCACAGGGTGGTCTCGGCCCTGGCGCCGACTTCCGTGCCGGTTCCCCCGGTCGCCGGACTCTGCGAGGACGAGAGCGTCAACGACGCCCCCTTCTACGTGATGGAGTTCGTCGAGGGGCCGATCCTGCGTGGCCTGGCGGAGGCCGAGGCCTTTCCCGAGCCGGCCGACCGACAGGCGATCGGCGAGCGCGTCGTCGACACGCTGGTCGAGATCCACGCCGTCGACCCCGACGCGGTTGGGCTGGGCGAGTTGGGCCGAAAGGAGGACTACGTCGCCCGCCAGCTGCACCGCTGGCATGGCCAGTGGGAGAAGTCGAAGACGCGCGAGCTCGATGCGGTCGACGCCGTCCACGACCGCCTCGCGGCCCGAATACCCGAGCAGGGGCCGGCGACGATCGTTCACGGCGACTACCGCCTCGACAACATGATCCTGACGCCGGGTGGCGAGGTCGCCGCGGTCGTCGACTGGGAGCTCTGCACCCTCGGCGACCCGCTTGCCGACGTCGGCTTGCTGATGGTCTACTGGCCCGAGCCGGGCGACGAGTTGGTCGCCCTCGGTCAGCCCGCCAGCCTGGCACCGGGCTTTCCCGGGCGTGAGGAGCTGAGGACGCGCTATGCCGAGCGTTCCGGCCGTGACCTCTCCCAGCTCGATTTCTTCGTCGCCCTCGGCTACTGGAAGCTGGCGATCATCCTCGAGGGCGTATACGCCCGTTACGCGGCTGGCCAGTACGGCAAGGTCGACCCCGGCATCGAAGAGTTCGCCCGCCTGGTCGAGCGCCTGGCTGAGGCGGCCGACGAGGCCGAGCGGCGCGGCTGACGCAAGACCCTGGTCGCCGAGATGGCGGCCATGCCATCCTTCCCGATCCCCCTCTTTCCCGTCAGCAAGGAGGCTTCGTGAAGCAGATACGCGCCCGGCTCAGCTACGCCAACGTGATGTCGACGATCGCTGTATTCCTCGTCATCGGTGGTGCCACGGCGATCGCGGCAAAGGTGCCCAGGCACAGCGTCGGTCCCAGGCAGCTGAAGGCCAACGCCGTCACCACCGTGAAGATCAAGGCGAACGCGGTGACCAATCGCAAGATCAAGAAGAACGCGGTCACGACCGTGAAGATCAAGGACGGCGCGGTCGAGGAGGCGAAGATCGCCGCCGGCGCGGTCGACTTCGGCAAGATCGCGACGGGAACGAACGTGATCGCGACCGCAAGCGGTGGGCCAGTTGCGGCCGACAGCGCGACGACTTCGACGATCCCGCTGACCGGAACTACCAGTTTCACGCCCCAATCGGGCGTGGTCGACTTCCTCAGCGTTGAGATGAGGGGGAACGATCTGGGCGCGAGTGGGGCCGAACCCTGCACTCCGGAAGTCCGTCCGTTCGTCAACGGCAACGCGTTCGAGGTGGCTCAGGGCACTCTCGCCGTCAGCGCTTTCGAACCGACGCCGGAAGACCCCAGCGGGCTGCGGCCGGTGACCGGTGCGACCGCCCCCCTCGGCATGACAAGTCCCGGCGTTCCCCAAAGCATCTCCTTTGAGCTGGTGGGCGATACCGACTGCACCGAAGGCTCGACCGTCTCGGTGGCGATCGCCGTCACTCGCGCCAAGTAGGCGCGTCTTCAGGGTCGATCCGCTCCAATCCGCTCACCTGATCGAAAGCGGATCGGTGGCCAGGACCGCATCGATTCCCTCGGTTGAGGGCAACCGCGGCGAAGACCGCGTCACGGGCACCCAGATCGCCATCAGCTTCGAAGAGGTCGATCCCCCTCTGGCACGTCACTCGGTTCCAGCGGATGCCACCAGGCAAGCTTGGCGACGTTGCGCACGGCCTTTGCCGCGCCGTGTCGGTCACCGGTGTTCCCTTTAAGGGTGGTCTGCGCCGAGGGCGTACATGAATATGGACGTGTCGTAGAGGAAGCGCCTCATGCCCCCGGCCAATCGCCAACGCGGCCATCCAGCATCCCGAACGCAGGACCTTCCGCGACCGGCCCGAAGCAAGCCAGGACCCCTTTCAGCCAATAGCTAGGAGCAACCCTTGACGAAGCTTCGCAAGCGACTCACGTACGCAAACGTGATGTCCTCGATTGCCGTCTTCCTCGTCCTCGGCGGTGCCACCGCCGTCGCCGCGAAGAAGATCGGCAGCAACGAACTCAAGAGCAACTCGGTCACGACCGCCAAGCTCAAGAAGAACGCCGTGACCGCGGCGAAGATCAAGAAGAACGCGGTCACCAGGGCCAAGCTCAAGAACGGCGCGGTCAACAGCTCGAAGATCGCCGACGGCTCCGTCGCCGGCACCGACATCAACGCGCCGAGCGCGCCCTTCTCGCAGATCGTCGCGAAGGTTCGTGGCGGGTCGGCTCCGTTCATCGAAGGTCCTTACCAGTTCGGCAACCCCACTTTCACGCAGAATGCCGGCGAAGACGCCCAGTTCAACGGTGCGCTCGACCTGACCTTCGATGCGGGTTGTGCCGCGCCGCGTGATGCCGTGGCGCTGCTGCTGTTGGACGCGCCGACTCCCGGGATCCCGAGCAAATCCGAGGACATCATCGGACTGGGGATCGTTGAAGACCTCACCGGCGCCCAGGCGACCCACAGGATGGAGTTTGCGCAGTTCCCGGGTTCATTCAGCCCGATGTCGCTGTTTGCCCCGTCGACTGCCACCCCGCACACGTTCTCCGTCCTGCTGGCGGATCTGGAATGCACCGCAGGCAGCGGAGCAACGGTATCCGGAGCGGGTGTCGACGTGATCGGCACCAAGTAACGGCTCAGCTAGCGGCGAGAAAGCTCGCAGCGTGAGAAGGGCCGGGCAATTGCCCGGCCCTTCGCATTTCAGATCGCCCGGCGGGCGTGCTTCGGGTCCAGCTCCCCCGCGGCCGCGGCTTCGGCGCGCTTTCCCCAGCGGTTGAGCTCGCGGCGGGCGAGGACCATCTTGTGGACCTCGTCGGGGCCGTCCGCCAGGCGCAGCATGCGGCTGAAGCGCCAGAGGGCGGCGAGGGGGGTGTCGTCGGTCATGCCCAGTGAGCCGTGGATCTGGATCGCGCGGTCGAGGACGTTCATGACGATGTTGGCGGCGACGATCTTGATCGCCGAGATCGACTGGCGGGCGGCTCGCTTGCCCTCGGTGTCCATCTTCCAGGCGGCGTAGAGGGTGAGCAGGCGGGCCTGGTCGATCTCCATCCGCGAGGCCGCGATCGCCTCTTGCACGAACTGCTTCTCGGCCAGCGGGCCGCCGAAGGCCTGGCGCTCGTTGGCGCGGTTGCACATCATCTCCAGCGCCCGCTCGGCCGTGCCGATCGCCCGCATGCAGTGGTGGATGCGGCCGGGGCCGAGGCGGTCCTGGGCGACGACGAAGCCCATCCCCTGGCCGCCGAGCAGGTTGGAGGCGGGGACGCGGCATTCCTCGTAGCGGATCTCGCAGTGGCCGGGCCCGGCGGCGTGGCCCATCACCGAGATCGGGCGGACCAGGTTGAAGCCCGGGTTGTCGGTCGGCACGCAGATCATCGAGGCGCGCGCGTAGGGGTTGGCCTCGGGGTCGGTGACGACCATCGCGATCGCCAGGTCGGCGCCGACGGCGCCCGAGGTGAACCACTTGTGGCCGTCGATCACCCACTCGTCGCCGTCGAGCACGGCACGCGCCCGCAGCAGCGTCGGATCCGAGCCGGAGACCTCGGGCTCGGTCATCGAGAAGCAGGAGCGGATCCGTCCCTCCAGCAGCGGCTCCAGCCAGCGCTCCCTCTGCTCATCGCTCCCGTGCTCGGCGAGGATCTCCATGTTGCCGGTGTCCGGGGCGGAGCAGTTGAAGGCCATCGGCGCCGCCGCCGGGCTGCGCCCCATCTCCTCACAGAGCAGCCCGTACTCCCAGTTCGTCAGCCCGGGCCCGAAGCGCTCGTCGGGCATGAAGAGGTTCCAGAGCCCATCCCCCTTCGCCCGCTCGCGGATCTCGACCAGGATCTTCGGGTAGGGGGTCCCCGGTTTCACCTCGGCGTCGAGCGCCTCCATGATCTCCCGCTCCTGCGGGTAGATGTGCTCGTCCATGAAGTCGAGGATGCGCTCGCGCAGCGTCTCGACCTGGGGGCTCGGCGTGAAGTCCATCGACTGGGTCCTCTCCTCGGGGCTGGTCGCCGGAACGGTACCGGCGGAGACCTAACCGCGACGGTACCGGGCGAAGAGCTCGCCCTCGTGCTCGAGCAGCCAGGCCAGCTCGAGGGCGGCTGTCTCGGGAGGCGAGGGCCCCTCGAGGATGCGGGGAGCATCGGCCCCGGAGAGCTTCGGCGCCGTCGTCAGGAAGAGCTCGTCGACGAGGCCGGCCGCCCAGAGCTGGCCATGCAGGTGCGGCCCGCCCTCGCAGAGCAGGGCGCGGACGCCGCGCTCCCGGCGCAGGTGGAGCAGCGCGGCGGCCAGGTCCACCTTGCCCTCGTGGCGGACGACGCGCAGGTTTGTTGCCGTCTCCGGCGGCTCGGCCTCCGAGGCGGTGAAGACCAGGACACGGCCCTCTCCGTCAGCGAAGAGGGGCGCGTCCCAAGGGAGATCAAGGCGGCCGCTGATGATCACCATCAACGGGTCATGCGGGAGATCGAGACGCTCACGGCGCTCGCGCTGATCCTGACTGGCGACTGCCCTGCCATAACGCTCTACCCGCATCGTTCCTGCCCCAATCATCAGGGCGTCGAAGCGGGTGCGCAGGCGGACCAGCATCTCCGTGTCGAGGTCGGAACCGATCGGCCCCGACCGCCCGCCGATCGTTGCCCGCCCATCCACCGTCACCGCGAAGTTCGTCGCCACGAAGGGGCGCTCGTCGAGCGGATGCTCCCAGGGCCGGTAGGAGTCGAGCTGCTCGGAGACCGTGGTCTCGCCGGGATCCGGGATCAGGCGTCGCATGGCCAGGAGCCTAGTGATGCGGTCGCAGTTCCCCCCGCTATACGGCGGAAAGTGCGACCTCACGGGGATTGGGGTCAGGAGTAGTCGTGCCAGCCGGCGAACTCGCGGCCGGCGAAGCGCTGCAGCTCGGCGACATCGGCGCTGAAGCGGCCGCGGATCGTCTCGAAGAGGTCGTCGGGAAGCTTCGGCTTCGGCGCCGGCGGCTTCTCCGGGTCGTGGACGACCTTCTCGACGATCCAGCGCATCGACTCGGGAAGGCGGTCGAAGTTGCGGTCGAAGGAGCGGAAGCCGGGCAGCTTGATCAGCTTCTCCATGAACTGGTATTTGTCGCCCTGCTTGGCGCTCGACTTCTCCCACTCGCGGTCGAACTGCTCCGAGGTGAAGCCCTCATCGACGCCGGCGAAGGCGAAGGCCTTGCGCATCGTCTCCTCGCGTTCGGCCTGCAGCTCCTCCTGGGTGATGATCTCGATCTGCTCGCGGTCGAAGAGCTCCAGGTAGGGCTGCAGCTGCATCCAGTACTTGGAGCGGTTCATGTAGGAGGAATCCGGGCTGGAGAGGACCTCGACGAGGTCACCGGTCTCATAGCCCGCGCCGGTCGCGTGTACCCAGTGGGAGAGGATGCGCTTGATCGGGTCGCGCACCATGTAGAGCAGGCGCGCGTCCGGGCAGTGCTCCTTGATCCGCCCCGGGACGCCCTCGAAGCGGGGCAGGTTCGTGTAGTGCGGGGAGGACTCGCCGCGCACCTTGAAGCGCTTGTCGAAGCGGCTCGCGTACCAGTCGAGGCCGAGGTCCCAGTTGAGCTCGGAGGCGAAGAAGTTGAGCTCCTTCGGCTTCGACATCTGGATTTCCGGGTGCAGGCCGAGGTAGTGGTGGATGCTCGTCGTCCCGCACTTGAGCCCGCCGATGATGATCAGGTTGGGCAGCTCGGCATGGCGCTTGCGACGGCGCCGGAAGCGGCTCTTGCGGTCGGCCGTGTAGCGCTCGCGGGCGCGCTCGCACATCGCCTCGTCGGCGGGGTCGCGGGGCGCCTGGGAAGCTGGGATCTGCGTCTCGGCCTCTGACACGAGCGGGCTAGTGTAGCCGTGATGCCCCACGCCGATCTCGCATCCAGCTTCAACTCTTTCTTCAACGCCGCCTCGGAGTTCTTCCGGCACCTCTCCGAGATCGAGTGGGCCCAGTTCGCGATCGCGCTCGGGTTCCTGCTCGCGATGCAGCTCTGTCGCGCCTGGGCCTGGCGCAACGTCCTGCGGGCCGCCTACCCCCACGCCCGACTCTCGTTCCTGCCCCTCGCGGCGGCCTGCCTGGCCGGCGCCGGCATCAACGCGATCGTGCCCGCCCGCGCCGGCGACGTCACCAAGGTCTTCCTGGTCAAGCGCCAGATTCCCGATTCCTCTTATCCGGCGGTGACCTCGTCCTTCCTCGTGCAGACGGTCTTCGACACGACGGCGGGGATCCTCGTCTTCCTCTACGCGATCACCCAGGGCCTCCTGCCCAAGCCGCCGCGGTTGCCGAAGCTTCCCGCCTTCGAGATCTCCTTCTGGGCCAACCACCCGAAGACGCTCCTGATCGTCATCGGAGCGCTGCTGCTGGCGACCGCGATCGGCATCTACTACCTCGCCCACCATGTGCGGCGCTTCTGGGACCGGGTCAAGCAGGGGGTCATCATTCTCAGGCAGCCGCGCCGCTACCTTCGCGAGGTGGCCGCGTGGCAGGGGGCTGGCTGGCTCTGCCGCTTCGGCGCCTTCTGGTTCTTCCTCGAGGCCTTCGGCATCGGCGGCTCGATCGGCAACGTGATGCTGGTGATGAGCGTGCAGGCGATCGCGACGATCGTCCCCTTCACGCCCGGCGGCGCCGGCGCCCAGCAGGCGCTGCTGGTGGCGACGCTGCACGGACCGTCCCGCGCCGCCGTCCTCTCCTACTCGGTCGGCACCCAGATCGCGATGGCGGCCTGGTCGGTCGTGCTCGGCTTCGCCGCGATCCTGCTGGTGTTCCGGACGACGGACTGGCGGGGGCTGATCCAGCAGGCGCAGGACGATGCCGAGCGGGAGGAAGCGGCGCCCTCCGCGGCTGGGCCGTAGGTGTGCGGTCAGACCTCTGCGGGGAGGAGGGCGACGCCACGCTCTCGCGCTGCGTTACGCAGCTCGAGGTCCCAGCAGGCGAAGGTCACATTTCCCGCTTTAGCGAAATCCAGTGCGGTGGCAAGGTGGAGGCTGTCGTATGCACGAAGGCCATGTTTGATAGCGGCTCGGGACGCATCTCGTATGGCTTCGTCCGTCACCGAGAGGACGAAGAGCTCGCGCCAGTAGGCATCGAGCTCGGCAAGTCCCTCCTCGAATTCGGGAGAAGAGATCCGACCGCCTTTTCGCATTCTCGCCAAGGCGGCCGTTGCCTCGAGGTAGGCGGCGGCGCTTGTCGCTGCCCTGCTGGCCTTGCCATAGGCCTCGTGCGCCAGCTCACTTTCAGGCTCGTCGATGAGCAGCTTGACCAGAGCGCTCGTATCTAGGTAGAGACTCAGCGACGTCCTTCGGATACGTACTCGGCGGCCGTCGGGCCTGGTCCGCGAAGCTTGATCGGCTTGGGCAAGTGCCGGGCGCGACTTTCCGGCGGCCGTACCGTTCCGTCAGCGATCATGGCGGCCAAGCCTGGGGGCACATCCCCTGAGACCAGTGTTGCCACCGGCTTGCCACGCCGGGTGACCGTGATCGTCTCGCCGGCCTCGACCCGCTCGACGATCCGGCTGGTGTTGTTCTTCAGCTCGCGTATACCCACGGTTTTGCTCATGTAGCCACATTCTAATGCTAAAGGGCCACATTGCGAATCAGCTCGACCAGCCGGGGTAACGGCCGCGAACTCGCCACTGCCAGGGCGGGCGCTCGGAGGCGGGGAACTCGTAGTGGTTGCGGCCGGGGAGGGTCTCCAGCGGGACCAGGGCGGGGTCGTCCCCGAGCAGGACCCGGACTCCGGTAGCCGCGTCGACCTGGGCCTGGCCGGCGCGGCGCACGATGCGTTCCCAGCCCAGGCCCGGCCGGTAGAGCCAGTAGGTCAGCTCGACCCAGCCGAGCGAGCGGCGGCGGTCGGCGACCTGGGTGAAGGCGGTGAGCCGGCGCCCGGAGGCGGTCAGGTGGGGGCCGGTGGCGACGGCGCAGCTCTCGCGGCGGCAGCGGCGAAAGTCGACCGGGACCAGCGGCAGGCCGGAGGGACCCGGCTTGGCCGCCGGCGCGGGCGCGAGCGCACGGGCCAAGCGTGCCAGTGGCCAGCCGTAGGCGGGGACGAGTGGGTGATGGCGACAGGCGCCGGGGAGGCGCGGTCCGCAGGCGAGCCGCCTCCCGATCGTGCCGGCCAACTCGCGACCGGCGTTCACCTCTCCGCCCGCGGCCACCGCCGCTATCGCTACCAGCAGCAGGAGGGCGACGAGCGCCACCAGGCCGGCCTGCTCGACGCTCGCCGAGCCTCTCTCTGTCCTCCGCTCCCAGCGCATGCCGGCGACGCTAGGGCGCGGGAGCGCGAGTGTGGCGCGCACAACGTCACGGGACCCTGCCGCCTCTGTGTCTCTGCTTTCATGTGACTGATGGAGGGCAGCCCCTTCAATCTCTTTGGCGACCCGGACGAGTTTCGCGCCCGCATGGAGGAGCTCTCCGAGCAGATGCAGTCCTCCCAGCGCGTCGCCTGGGCCGACAACGCGATCAAGCTCGCGGTCGAGATGACGGTCGCCTCGATCGGCCGGCTTGAGCTCTCCGGCGGGCCCGACGAGCAGGCGATGCAGGTGCGCGACGCGATCCGCGTTCTTTTCCCCGAGTCGGTGACTCTCGTTCGCGAGGCCCGCGAGGGGCTGTCCTAAAGGCGGCGGGGGCGGGGAGCCCCTCGGCCGTCCAATCGCCGGTCTCATGAGACCGGCGATTTGAGTATCCGCCCGTCCGAGGGGCTCCCCGCCCCCGCCTCTAGAGCAGCTCTAGGTGCAGCGAGACCGTGCTGCCGCGCCTCGTGGCTGCGGCCGTTAGCTCTAGGGGGACGGCGACGAGTAGAGCTGGGATGGCGACCACCACGCAGATCAGGGCGTCGAGGCGGCGCTGCCAGGGGCGCTCGGCGTGCACCGCACCGGCCCGGCCGAGGCGGCCGAGGGCGACGTTGCGCCCGAAGGTGAAGCCGTTCAGCACCGTCTGCCACATCGTCGCGATGCCTGCGCCGGGCGACCAGCGGGACTTGGAGACGACCTGGTCGCGGTTGGCGACCAGCCGGCGCACCGACTCCGGCGTGAAGAGGTAGCGGCTGCTGGGTTGCAGCCCGGCCCAGCCGGCGCCCCCGATCCAGGCCGAGAAGCTGGCCCGGTTGGCGATCCGGATCGCCTCTCCGTCGCGCACCCGGTCGAGCGCCTCCAGCGCGTCCTCGACTCTCACGGCAGAGCCGACCGCACCGAGTCCGCAGCTCTCGCAACGGCTCACCGGTCCCGCCAGCCCCGGCCGCGCGTCGATCCAGCCGAAGAGTGGCTCACCGCAGGCCGGGCAGGGTGGGTTCTCGGGCCCGGCGCCCGCCTCCAGGGCCACCACCGGCGTCCGCCGCTGCCGGCTCGGGGTCGCTCGCCCTGCATTCATGGCCGGTAGCGTACGGCGCGGTGCAGCTGAGCGAGATCATGACCGTCGGTGTAGTCACCGCCTCGCCCGATGCGAGCGCGATCTCGGTCGCCCAGCAGATGCGCGAGCACCGGGTCGGCTCGGTGGTTCTCGTCGATCCCGCCGGTTCGCCGGTGGCGATGGTGACCGATCGCGATCTGGCGTTGCGCGTCTTCGCCGAGGGGGTCGACGGCACCGAGCCGGTCGGCGAGTACGCGTCGCGGCCGCTGGTCTGCGGCGAGCCGGCGATGGAGCTCGACGAGGCGGCCGCGCTGATGGTCCGCCACCGGGTGCGTCGCCTTCCCGTCGTCGATGCGGATAGGCTCGCCGGCATCGTCACGCTCGACGACATCGCCGTGCGCACCGGCAACCTCGAGGTCGCGCAGAAGATGACCGCGGAGGTCATCGAGGGCGCCCTGCCTCAGTTCTACTTCCGCGAGCGCGGCTGACGCATGAGCGGAGACGGGACCCAGGTGGCCTGGGAGGAACGTTGGGCCCGGCCGATCGCGCTGATGACCTTGGGGGCGATCGGCCTTCTGATCGTTTCGGCCTTCATCACCAACTCGCTGGGTGGGGACGGCGAAGCGGCAAGCCTTCTCGACGTCTACAAGCATGGCTCCTCGGTCACCCTTTCCACCATCCTGCAGGGAGTGGCCTTCGCGCTCCTCGCGGGGCCGCTTGCCTATCTCTTCAAGGCCGCCTCTGCGCGAAGCAGCAGGATGCGGCGCCAGTTCCTGCCACTGATCGTGGCGGCACCGCTGGCACTCGGGGTGGCTGCGGTGCTGGGTGGCCTGGGTGCGAACGAAGCCGCCTCCGATTTCGTCTCGGGCAAGTCGACAACCAGTCTCACCCAAAGGGAAGCGGTGGGGGACTGTCGCTCCGAAAGGGGGGACGACGCGGCCGCCTTCCGCGACGAATTCGGCGGTGGGGCTGACGCCACCTCCGCTTGTGCCTCGCGTCGGGTCGCGGACGATCGGGCCGAGAACGCGATCAGCGATGCCCCGATGAAGCAGGTCAGCAGCTACTTTCAGCTTGGCGGCGTCTTTGCCCTTGTTTTTGCCCTGGTCTATACGTGCCTCCACGCGATGCGCGTCGGCCTGCTCACGCGGTTCTGGGGCTCGCTCGGGATGGCGTTGGGCGTAGGCTCGGTGTTCGGGCTCATTCTGTTCGCGCTGATCTGGTTTCTCTACATCGGCCTGCTCATTGCCGGCTGGGTGCCCGGGGGCCGTCCGCCCGCCTGGGCTGCTGGCGAAGCGATCCCCTGGCCGACCCCGGGGGAGAAAGCCGCCGACGACCTCGCGCCTAAGCCCGAGGATCCGGCCGAGTAGGAGCTGCGGCGCGCTTGCGCTGGGTCCGAATCTCGCTCAGGATTCGCTCTAGGCGGGGCTCCTGGGAGGTGTCGACGAAGCTCATCGCGTCGGCGACTCCTGGATGTATGGCCGCGATGCGCTCGTGCATCGCTTGGGCTACCGCACGGTAGGTCGGGTGGCCCTCGCGACCGGAGCGCAGCTCGATCAGGTGCATCGCCTCGCGAGCGTTGAGGTCGAGCGTGTAGCGGATCCGGTAGGCGAGGCTGAGCGCGTAGGGGGCCTGCTCGTTCAGGCCCGCGTCGACGAGTCGCTCGTACTCGCCGCGGGAGATCTCCAGCGCTCGCTCGAACTCTCCTCCAGCACCCGCTTCGCGCACCTCATCCGGGATCCCGGCGCCGAGGTCCGGTCCCAGCCGTTGCCACTGGCAGGTCAGCATGCGGTGGCGCTGCAGATCGCGGAAGGCGCCGTAGTCGGAGACGATCTCGAAGCGGTAGCGCAGCGCCTCGAAGCCGCGGCCGGGGCGGTGGCGGCGGTTGCGTCTCTCCCCCACCATCGCGCCGAGCAACTCGGCCCGCTCGGCGCGGTCGAGCACGTCGATGCGGGCGAGGATCTCGGTCTCCGGCACCGAGGCCGACTCGAAGAGGCAGGAGGCGAGCAGGTCCTCTTCGGTGCCGTCGACGTGGACCAGCTCGACCGACGGCGTCGCCTCGCCGGCGCCGCGACGATCGAGGCCCAGCCGCGAGACCCACTGCTCGGTGCGCTCGCGGCGCTGCTCCAGGTAGCCAACCCACTCACCGCCGCGATCGGGCCGCTCGACCCTGGAGACGAAGCTCGGCATCACCTGCTTCAGCTCGCCGAGGATCATCCCGCCGTACTCGCGGGCCTCGGGCAGCGGCGAGGCCATCAGCCTCAGAATCAGTTGCTCGTAGGCCTGGCCGGATGCGTAGATGCCGACGTGGCTGAGCGTCGCCGCCGGGAGGAGGCCGCGCAGGAGGTCGAGCGCCTTGGCGCGGATCGAGCGCTGCCAGGGGCCCTCGGGTTCGCCGTCGCCGCGCGGCCAGCGCTCCGCCGCCCACTCCTCGACCTGCCGCAGCGAGCGCGAGTAGATCGCGAAGAGCTCGTCCATCGCGGTGGCGAACTCGGGCCCGAGGCCGTCGCCGCGGTAGTAGCGGTAGCCGCCCTCGGGCAGGGGAACGTCGTAGGGGATGTAGCGGGTGGACTGCTCCAGGTAGGCGGCGAGCCGGCCGCGCTGAAGCTGCTTGGTGAGGATGTTGGAGACGAACTCGCAGGCGACGTGGGCGCCGCCCACCTGGGCGATCGAGTCATCGCCGTAGCCGACGAAGACGCGCTCGTAGAGGCCCGCGGCCCGCTCGCCCTCGGCCCCGTCGAAGGGTCGCGTCCCTTCCACCGCATCCTCCGCGAACTCCTCCAGGTAGAGCCGCCGGACCGTCCCCGAATACCGCGAATAGCGGGCAAAAAGAGCCCCCTTCACGGTCTCCGGCAGGTTGACCAGCGCGAACACGGGCCGGTCGAGGTTGGTGAAGTGAGGAGCAAGCAGAGCCCGCTCCGCAGCGGTGAAGTCCTCGACCGGGTAGCGCACCGGCGCATCGTAGTCCCCGCCCCGGCGGGCTCGAGATCAGGTCTGCTGTGGCGGAGGGGCCGCGGACATCAGCTCGACCCGGTGCCCGCCGGGTGCGATCGCCTCGGCACGCAGGGCACCCCATCGCTCGCGCTTGTCGGCGACCTCGAAGCCACTGTCCCGCAGGCGCTCCAGCGTCCGCTCGAAATCAGGCACGACTATCGCGATGTGACCGGCGCCTGGGATTGGCGACTCGGTGTGCGCCAGGTGGACCTGCGTGCCCCCGCGCTCGAACCAGGTGTACTTGGGGGCGAGGTCCACCGGCGGGCTGACCCGGGCGAAGCCGACCATGACCCAGAACTCGGCCGCACGGCCGAGCTCGGCGGGCATTACCTCGAGTGTCGCGTGATGGAGCATCAGGGGTCGCGGACTTGCGGTGCCAGCACGTCCGCGCGGCTGTAGTGCCCGGCGGAGTCGAACCAGCGCTTGGCGTGTAGGCCGACGCGCAGGTCGCAGTCGGCGGCGACGATCCCCTCCTCGCCATAGAGGGGCCCGGCAATCACCTTCCCCGCGGCCGGCTCGACGATCGCCGCACCGCCATTGCCGAAGACGTCCTTGCCCTCCGGCAGCGGCACCGGAAAGTCGTCTGGGAAAGCCGCTGCCGGGATGTACTGCGGCGCCGATACGACGAAGGCGCCGGACTCGATCGCTATGTGGCGCATGCTCGCCAGCCACCCATCGCTGTCGTCGGCGGTGGGGGCGAGCCAAATCTGCGGCCCGCTCTGGTAGACGGAGTAGCGGGCCAGGGGCATTCGGTTCTCCCAGCAGATCAGCCCGCCGATCCGTCCGAGCGGGGTTTGCGCAACCTCGAGATCGTCGCCGGCGCCGACCCCGTGGAAGAGACGCTCATGCTGGGTGGGCATCAACTTTCGGTGCCGCCAGACCACGCCCTCGGGCCCGATCAGCACGACCGTGTTGTAGAGGGATCCCGGCCGCTGCAGCTCACGCTCGTTGACACCGATCGCGCAATGCATGTCTTTCGCGGCGCACACTGAGGCCAGGCGATCGACGAGCGGGCCGGGAATCTCAACCGAGTTTGCCCAGAGTTGCTCCCAGAACTCATCCCAGCCGGAGAACGAGGCAGCATCCTTCGCCCAGACGCCGGAGGGGTAGAGGGGCACGAAGGTCTCGGGGAAGACGGCCAGCTGGACCCCCTCTGCAGCAGCCTGCTCCAGCAGGCCGACCGCCTTCTCGACCGTCGCCTCGGCGTTGAGAATTACCGGCGTGGCCTGGATCGCGGCGACTCGCACGGTGGGGAACGCGGTCATGAAGACACAGGATAGGAACCTGCCCAAAAGGGGTGCAGCATCAATCCGCCCCCGGGTCGGTCAGCGCGGCCACGTCGGCTCGGTCGACAGGCCGGCCCCGTGCGAGCTTCATGCGGATCAAGTCGTCCCGCCCGGCAACCGGTACGCGCGTTCCGTCGAGCGCGATGACCAGCGCGCGCTCGCGCAGCTCGGACCAGGGTGCCGCCCCCGGCGCCTCGTGCAGCACGTCAACGTCGCCATGGGGGGTGGCGAACTGCCATATCGTCGCTCGCGGCAGCATCGACGCCTCGATCTCGATGTCTTCGTGTCCGGGATTGAGCACGCGGGCTTCCAATGCACGCAGAGCCGCTGCCAGGCGAGCGAGGTTGTCGGGTTCGGGCCCCGGGATGACGTCCACGTCGTTGGTCATCCGTGTGTTCCCATGGGTTTGGGCAGCGAGGCCCCCGACCAAGACGAAGTCAACCTCGTGGCGCGCAAGCTCTTCGAAGATCCGCTGGGCGTCGGGTGGCTCGGAGCGAGAGTCAGGCACGAGCTCGTTCTCCCGCCTGTGTCAGCCGCCTGGCTAGGCGGTTCCATGAGATCGCCAGTCGCAGTCGTTCCTCGGGTGTCCGTTCCAGCGAAGCCCGCATGTGGAGTGGGTCGTAGTCGCGCTCGACCGGCTCAGGCTGGATGGAAAGGCGTTCGCCCATGGCCGCCAGCAGACGCTCGATTGTCTCCAGTGACGGCGAGGTCTCGCCGCGCTCGATCCTGCTGATCGCCGCCTGGTCGGTGCCGGCGCGCAGTGCCAAGCGCTTTTGGCTGAGTCCGTGTCGCCGGCGTGCCCGGCGAATGAGCTCACCCGTTTCCACCCGTGGATAATGCCTAATTAGGCATTAAAATGCAAGCGACAGCAGGGAAGCGCCGACGACTATCGCGGTCGACCAGGTGACCGCCTCGGCGGTGATCTCCATGTCGAGGCCGTAGGCGTGGGCGATGACGAGCGTGTTGAGGCCGGAGGGCATCGCCGAGAGCAGGCGGTAGGCGGCCGGGAGGTCGATCAGCGGTGCGGCCAGCAGCATCAGCAGGGCAGGGACCACCGCAAGGCGGGTGGCGATCGCCAGCGCCACCGGCCGGGTCATCGGCGGCGGGATCGGCAGCTCGCCGTGCTCTGCGTTCTCGGCCAGGGTGGCGCCGACGGCGAAGAAGCCGATCGGCAGGATCGCCACGATCAGAATCTGAGAGGCGTCGACGAGCACGTCGGGCGCCAACGCCTCTGGGGCGAGCAGGCCGGCGATCGCCGCGTAAAGGGGCGGGTTGCGGGTGAAGAAGGCTGCGATTCGCTGGCGCGGCGTTTCGCCGGCCTTGGTCCCAAAGGCGGCGCCGACGGCGAAGGCGCCGAGCAGCAGGCAGGGACCGGTGACGAGCACGTCGTAGAGCACCGCCGTGGACAACTCGTCCTGGCCGAGCAGCGCCACCGTTAGCGGGTAGCCGAGGTAGCCGGTGTTGACGCTGAGCACGCAGCAGACCACGGCGCCGACCTGGAAACGGGCCAGTTTCAGCACCCTGCTCGCCACCCACCAGGCGAGCAGGGCGCCGAGCGACGAGGCGACGATTCCCAGCCCTAGCCCGACCCCGTGGCTGACGTCGATCGAGCTGGCGGCGATGTTGAAGAAGATCACCGGCGGCAACAGCACGTAGAGCATCAGCGTCAGCGACCGCCGCGCCGCCTGAGCGGCCCCAGCCGGCCAGCGCCGCTCCGCCCCGACGCCGATGGCGACGGCGATCACAATCGCAGCTGTCGTAAGCAGGACCCCGATCGCGGGACCCTTTCAGTTTGGGCGCTGTTGGCCGCGGGTCCTGTCGTCGGGGGTGGGGGGTGCCCTGCTTGCGCTTCGCGCTGCTTCGGGCAGAGGGACATTGCGGGGTGAGCTATGAGACCCCGCCCTCAGCAGCCTACGCGCGGCGCAGACACCCCCCACCCCCGACGCCACCCGCGGAGAAGCGCCTTTCCGAACGGCCCCACTCCGCTCGCAGCTTCCCCAAGCTTCAAGTCGTCAGCGGGAGATCGATCGCGTCACTGCTTCTCGAAAGCTCCTCTCGCGGCGGGTGGCGCGGATTTGGGGGACCACCCCGAGGAAGCTTTAGCTACCGCAGGGGTGGTGGCACCAAATCCGTGACAGGACCCGCCGCGCGGGAGCCGTCAGCTGTACAGCGCCTCGATCTCCGCTTCGTACTTGCGCTCGATCGGGCGCCGCTTCAGCTTCATGGTTGGCGTCAGCTCCTCGCCACCCGGCTCCCATTCGCCGGGGATGATCTTGAAGCGCTTGATCTGCTCGACCCGCGAGAGTCGCTGGTTGGCCTCATCGACCGCGGCGGCGACCTCCTCGGCGATCGCCGGGTCGTCCTCCGCCGCCCCCCGCATCGCCAGCGTTTCGAGGTCGAGGGTGATCAGCGCCACGTTGTAGGGGCGACTGTCGCCGATCGCGACCACCTGCGCGACCACGGTCGAGGCCGCCTTCACCTTGGCCTCGATGTTGGCCGGCGACATGTTCTTGCCACCGGCGCTGATGATCAGCTCCTTCTTGCGGTCGACGATCTTCAGGTAGCCCTGCTCGTCGAACTCGCCGACGTCGCCGGTCAGGAGCCAGCCGTCCTCGGTGAAGGTTTCCGCCGTCTTCTCCGGCATGTTGCGGTAGCCGGGCATCACCTGCGGGCCGCGCACCATCACCTCGCCGTCGTCGCCCAGCTTCACCTCCACCCCGGGCACCGGCGGCCCGACCGTGCCCGGCCGGATCCCGCCGGGCGGGTTGAGGGTCGTCACCGCGCTGGTCTCCGACATCCCCCACGTCTCGCAGATCTCGATTCCCATCGCGAGGAAGAACTCGAGCACCTCGGGCGGGGTCGGGGCGGCGCCGACGATGAACGATTCGACCTCGTCGAGCCCCAGGGCCTGGCGGATCTTGGAGAAGACCAGCTCGTCGGCTTTCTCCCACTCGGCCTGCAGGTCGTCGGGGACCCCGCCGTCCATGTAGGCGGCGACCTTGCGTCGGCCGATCTCCATCGCCCACTCGGCCGCCTTGCGTTTCTCCGGGTCCTGCTCGGCTGCCATCGCGCCCTCGAGCATGGCCTTCAGCTTCTCCCAGATGCGCGGCACGCCGCCCCAGGCGGTCGGCTTCACCTCGATCGAGTAGGCGACCATCTCGCGCGGGTTCGGACAGCAGTAGATCGTGTTGCCGAAGACCATCTGCCCGTAGAGCCCGGCCCAGCGATCGGCGATGTGGGCGCTGGGCAGAAAGGAGATCCCACGCCCGCCCGGCGCGACCGGCCGCACTTCGTGGGTGGCGCGCCAGACGGCGAGCATGTTGGCGTGGGTGAGCTGCACCCCCTTGGGCGGGCCGGTGGTCCCGGAGGTGTAGATCAGGCAGAGCACGTCGTCGGGCTGCACAGCGCGCCAGGAGGCCTCGAAGTCGAAGCCGGGGTCGCCCATCGCCTCCAGCTCCTCGATCGAGATCGTCCCCTCGGGCGCCTCGCCGTCGATGACCACGACGTGCTCGAGGCCCTCGACCTTCTCGCGGACGGAGAGCACGAGGTCGAGGAAGGCCTGCTCGGTGACCATCACCCGGTTGCCGGCGTCGGCGACGACGTACTCCACCTGCTCGGGAGAAGAGGTGTTGTAGACCGAGAAGCAGGTTGCCCCGGCGTGCATAGCGCCGCAATCGGTGAGGTGCAGCGAGGGCCGGTTGACGAGCATGAAGCCGACCGTGTCGCCGCGCCCGACCCCCAGGGCGGCGAGCCCGGCGGCGCGCAGGCGCACCCTCTCGGCGTACTCGGCGAAGCTCGCCTCGTAGTCCGTGTCCTTCAGCCTCAGCGCGAGCGCGTCAGGTTGCTCGCCCGCGGTGATCTGAAAGGCCTCGCACATCGTCGCTGCGGACAGCGCTTGCGGACGAACGCTCGTCTCGGTGTCCGCGGTCTCGACTGGCTTCACTCTTCCTCCCCGATCGGTTTCCATCCGAAAACCCATGGTTCCTGATCGGGGCCCTGGGCGCAAGCGCCGATTAGGCGCCTAACCAAATCAGAACAACGAGGCGCCGGCGTGTTCGGCGAACTCGACCAGCGGCTGCGGAATGACGCCGAAGAAGACGACGGCCACGGCGGCGAGCAGCGCCGGCGCGACGATGTAGATGCGGCGGCCGGCTTCGGGGTCGATCGGGTCGGCCTCGGGCGAGGCGCCGGCGATCGCGGGGGTCGCGCCCGCTGCCTCGCTGCCGGGGCGCATCCACATCGCCGCCACCACCCGCAGGTAGTAGGCCAGAGAGATCATCGTGCCGACCGCGATGAAGACCGCGAGCCAGGTGTAGTCGCCTTCGACCAGGGCCTCGATCAGGTAGAGCTTGCCGATGAAGCCGACGGTGGCGGGGAGGCCGGCGAGGCCGAGCATCGAGATCGTCAGCGGCCAGGCGAGCCGCGGTCGCTCGGCTCCGAGGCCCCGCACGGCGCGGATGCCGTCGCCGTAGGGCGTCTCACGCTCGCGGGCGACGACGACGGCGAAGGCGGCGAGGTTCATGAAGGCGTAGCCGGCGAGGTAGAAGACGAGCGCGTTGACGCCTGCCTCGCTGGCGACGACGAGGCCGGCGAGGATGTAGCCGGCCTGGGCGATGCCCGAGAAGCCGAGCAGCCGCTTCAGCGAGTCCTGGCCGAGCGCGCCGACGTTGCCGACGACGATCGAGATCGCGGCAAGGACGGCGAGGGCCGGCTGCCACTCATCGACCTGTGGCGCCAGGGCGACGTCGAAGAAGCGAACGAAGACGGCGAAAGCGGCCGCCTTGGTCGCCACCGCCATGAAGCCGGTGATCGGCGATGGGGCGCCCTCGTAGACATCCGGCGTCCACTGATGGAAGGGGGCGATCGAGGTCTTGAAGGCAAGCCCGACCGCGGTCATCGCGATCCCGATCAGGACCAGCGGGTCGCCGAGCACACCCTCTTTGGAGATGCCGGCCGCGATCCCGGCGAAGCCTGTCGAGCCCGAGCCGCCGTAGAGCAGCGCCATGCCGTAGAGCAGAGTCGCGGAGCCGAGCGAGCCGATGATCAGGTACTTCAGCCCAGACTCGAGCGATTTCTCGCGGCGCATGTTCGCGGCGCAGAGGATGTAGAGCGGGATCGAAAGCGTCTCGATCGCGACGAAGAAGGAGACGAGGTTCTGCGCCTGGGCGAGCAGGACCATGCCCAGCACCGAGCCGAGCAGCAGCGCGTGGTACTCGCCCGAGCCGACCTGCTCGGCTGCCGGCTCGCGGATCGAGAGGAGGACCGCGAAGGCCGCGGTGAGGATCGCGATCAGCGATAGCGAGATCGCGAAGTCATCGAGGCGCAGCGCCCCGGAGACGAGGCTCGTCGCGTCGCCCCACTGCCAGATCAGGAGGCCGGCGGTGGTGGCCAGGACGACCAGGGTCAGTCCCGGCGCGGTGCGGCGCAGCGGCTTGAAGACCGCCGTCAAGAGGACGACGCAGAGGCCGACGGTCAGCGCCAGGACCGGTGAGAGCGCCGCGTAGTCGATGTGGGGGGCGTGAAAGTTCATCGTCCAGCGAGCCTCGCGTCCTGGCTTTCCACCGCGCCGACCCTCTCTTGCACCGACTTGTCGGTCCGGCTCAGAATCAGCTGCGGATACAGCGCCAGTCCCAGGATGCAGACGACGAGGGGCACCAGCACGATCCCGTCGCGCCAGCCGATCTCACGCGATTCGATGCCGTCGGGTCGGCGGTTGTGCATCGTGCGCTGGTAAAGGCGCAGGGCGTAGTAGGCAGACATCGCGACTCCGGAGATGGCTACCAGGGCGAAAACGATCTTGGCGTCGAAGAGGCCGTTGAGGATGTAGAACTCGCCGACGAAATTCGCTGACCCTGGCATTGCCAGTGTGGCGAGAGTGACGATTAGGAAGAGCGCGGCGAGAACGGGCGCCTTCATTGCCATGCCACCCATCTCGCGCAGGTCCTCGGTGCCGCTGCGCTCAACAAGGAGCGCGATGATCACGAAGAGGGGTGCGACGACGAGGCCGTGGTTGACCATCTGCAGGACCGCCCCGTCGGCCCCGTCGGCGC
>Ga0157380_10000248_pt1 | contig 32510 bp, 24 predicted proteins | sample S35metaG_FD_119757 | JGI IMG/M metagenome (GOLD analysis project Ga0157380, IMG submission 119757) | Switchgrass rhizosphere microbial communities from Kellogg Biological Station, Michigan, USA - S3-5 metaG | ecosystem: Host-associated > Plants > Roots > Rhizosphere > Soil | place: USA...
GTCAATACTTTTTCATCCTTACCTAAAAGTTTGAGGTCCTGGTGGAACGCATGAATTGCCTCTGAAAGTTGCAGTAACAAGTTTGCATGGTTTCCTTCAGTCGTTTCACCATTAATCTGTGCAGAATGTGTGTCAAAGCCACCAAGCGAACAGATATATACTTTTGTTTTTAATCCTCCTGCGACTAGAAGTGCAACATTTTTCAATTGCTCAGCTAGCCTGTTGCCCGCAGGGTAGGTCACCATATTGTTTCCGCCATTAGCTGCATCCAGGATGATTCCAGCATACGCATTGGTTTGCGCAATGGCATCAATAAGGAATCGCAACTCATGGCCATAATTATTGTCCGGCAGATTTCCGACTTGCCCTTCTGAAAGTGGTGCTAAGGCAAAAGGATCATTGAGCGCAAGGGAATAATTAGTCAATGTACCCTGACAAGTCTCAGAGACAAGCGACCCCATGGTGAGTGCAAATGGTGCATCATATTCCGCATTGGGATAGCCTTCAGGGTAATCAGGATGATCTTCATTGAAATATCTTCCAAGCCATCCAGTAGACAAATATTCATTTGCGTCAGAACCAGATGTCCAAATATCTGTAGATCTGAAGTGGGAACGATCCTGGTTTGGATAACCTACACCTTGGACAACACCCATCTTTCCATCCAGATACATTTCCTGCATTTTCAACATGGATGGATGGAAACCTAATGATGTCTCAACCTGCAATACACTTGACTCAGGTATAAGTATGTTAGGGCGAAGTGCACTCAATGCACTATACTGGTCAATTGGAATAACACAATTCAATCCGTCATTTCCCCCATTGAGTTGAATGATCACCAGTACACGATCATTCTCTTGTCCACCGTTCAGGAATGGAAATGAGACTGCTCCAAGTTGCATGCCTTTGAGCAATACAGGAACAGAGGTAAGCGCGCTGGTTCGTAAAAAATTTCTCCTTTTCATAGCTATATGGTTGACATCACGCCGGACGGATTATTGCAATTGAAATTCAGGTAAGCCCATCAAGGCCAGGAACAATGCCCTGAGCCTAAGTTCTACAGCCATGCGAATGGTATCATTGGTTGGATCAAACAAGTAGGCTCCATATTCAACTGTCCATTCAAAATCCGGAAGTCCGGGAATAAGGATTTCTTTTAGATAATCAAGTTGTGCTTGTGTGAGTGGCCATGGTAATGCGAGGCTAACAAGTGCAGCGATCATTGCATTTGGATCTGTTGCATTTGGTATTTTATCTACAATCTTTAGCACATCAATTCCCCAAGGTCGATCGAAAGCCGGAATTTGCCCACTCGCCATCCCATCCGTTACAGCTCTTCTTATTGTAAGCGTTACACTGTTGATCCAATTGCGATAAAAAATCGGATCCTGGTAATAAGCCTTCCATCCGGCAACATTTGGTGGCGTAAACATGTCCTGTTGCATCGTGGCATTCAAGCCATGTAGCAAAAACCACATTGTATAAGTTTGGTTTTGATTGAATGGCAATTCAACTTCAAAGGTCTTTATAAAGGATGCTGTGAAATCGATTGGACTTTTGATCATACAACCAACTGCATTCTCATGATAGAAATGCTCACTGGAAAGCAATGCGGTAATGACTGGTTTCATTTCATAATTCTCTTGCCGGATCAATGCAGCGAGAGGTTCTATCACATTTGCTTCTATTTCTGAATCGATATAATAGTAGACAAACCATCTGTATAATTTTCTGGCCATAAACCTGGACACTTCATCCTGCTCGAGAATGGTGTCCACCACTGCCTTATACTCTTCTGCACCTCCATTATTGATCACTGCATTATTGAAGCGATTGGATAATGTTTTGGTCCCAGTATCATGTCTGTTGATTCTGAAGATAGCAGGGGGATGAGGACCTGCAGCTTGAAATCCTGCAATATCAATGGTCCATCCTGTTAGTGCTCTTGCTATTTCTTTGATATCAGTCTCCGTGTAAGTGGTATAATCACCAGGTCCGGCCTGAATACCTTTCCCAATTGTAAATAACTCGAGAAGCTCTCTCGCATAATTTTCGTTTGGTGCGTTTTTATTGCTTTCATTCCCATTGAGGTACTGAAGCATCAGAGAATTGATCGTGATTTCTTTGACGAGGTTTCTAAAATTGCCGACAGCATTTTTGCGCAAGAGATCAACATATTGATAGATGAACTTTGCATGTGGGGCATCAGCTGTTACGAAATGATTATGCCAGAAGAGGACCATCTTTTCCTGTATGCTGACTCCTTCATTAAGCACAAGGCCAACTTGCCATGCCCTGATCGAACGTTGGGAATAATTTGAATTCTGGATGATGGGTGTGTAAACCCAGGATGCCCCAATTGGGACATTTGGATCATCTGGATAATTGTAGTTGATCGGCAAAACAGGCTCCGGAACTGGGCTAAATAATTTTTCAAGTGTCCCTGTCAAACCGTCGCTGACAGCCTGGGCTATCTGCGCCGCATTTGGGGAAAACATAGCCCGGCTGAGCAAATGCCTGGCAGTATGCTCATTCCACTCACCAAAAAAAGGATCCAGGCCACCTTTAATCTCGACAGGTGGGGCCATCAGGATATTTTCCATTTTGCCCGCAGCTGTTGTTGGTGGACTAGCAACGGCTTTGGTTTTAAGAAAGGAGGAAATGTCTGGTATTGCTGCCATAGCGAATAGGCTTTTATGATCTGACCTGTTTTTGACTCCAGTTGGAATCAATGGTTTAATTCAATTGGTTAAAAATACAAAATGCTTTCTGAGAGGGGGTTCAATGATTAGATACCAAAAGCCTGAACATGTACTCATCCCGCCAAAACACCTTTTTCTATCTTGTGCCTGTAAAGCGAAAGCAAAGTGAAGATACTGGTCACCGGGGCTGCCGGATTTATTGGTTACCATATGTGTAAGGCGCTTGTGGCCGAAGGTCACGAGGTTTACGGGTTGGACAATATCAACGCCTATTATGATGTAGGCCTGAAATATGCCAGGCTCGCTCAGCTAGGTATCGGAAAGGATGATTTGATCCAGGGAAAGGCCATGACAGGTGTCAAAGGTTTCAATTTCTATTACCTGGATTTGCTCGACAGTGTCAACCTGTCTTCCCTTTTCTCAGATGTAAAACCTGAAGTGATTGTTCATCTTGCTGCCCAGGCAGGTGTGAGGCATAGCATACATCATCCGCAGTCTTTTATTGACAGTAATGTCCAGGGCTTCTTCAATATTCTTGAAGCATGCAGGCGGAATCCAGTTAAACACCTGGTGTATGCAAGTAGCTCAAGTGTATACGGAGCTAATGCTGAAATCCCATTTAAAGAAAGTGATCGTACCAATAAGCCTGTATCCCTCTATGGAGCAACAAAGAAAGCCGGAGAGATTCTAGCGCATTCCTATGTTGAACTCTATAAAATCCCTGCTACTGGTTTGCGCTTTTTTACGGTGTATGGTCCGTGGGGTAGGCCGGATATGGCGTATTTCAAATTTGCGGATCAGATCACGCATGGTGACACGATAGACGTTTACAACCAGGGCATGATGGAAAGGGATTTTACTTTTATCGAAGATATCATCAATGGTATTCTCGCCCTGATCATTCAGCCGCCAGAAAAAGAAGAATTACATCGCATTGTCAATATCGGCCGTAGCCGGCCTGTTAATTTGCTGGTCTTTATCGAATTACTGGAAAAATACCTCGGAAAAGAGGCTAAAAAGATTTTCCTGCCTATTCAGCCCGGTGATGTACCTTCCACGTGGGCGGATACCACTTCTTTGAAAGAACTAACGGGATATGCACCGGTCACCGATCTTGAGGAAGGTATTCGTAAATTTGTGGACTGGTACAAATCCTACAAGGGTATTCCCTAACTGAAAACCATACTATGCAAGCGGTCTCCTTTATAATTCCTGTTTATAATGAGGTAGAAAACATCGGAAAACTGCATGAGGAGATCGTTGCTGTGGCCAATAAACTTGGAGCCGGTTATGAGATCATCATGGTCGATGACGGATCCTCCGATGGCACCTATAAAAAACTAAAATCGCTCAAGCCTGTCACGGTCATCCGGATGCGGACCAACTTCGGCCAGACCTCTGCCCTGGATGCCGGTATCAAAGCTGCAAACAATCCATTTATCGTAACTATGGATGGTGATCTGCAAAATGATCCTGCGGATGTCATGGCTATGATTCAATACCTGGAAGAAAATGAACTTGACGTAGTTTCAGGATGGCGTAAAAACAGGAAGGATTCCATTGGTAAAAAATTTGTTAGTCGTGTAGCTAATGTCCTTCGTTCATTCTTGGTAGAAGATGGCATTCATGACAGCGGATGTACTTTAAAAGTATATAGAAAGGAGTGTTTTGAAAATGTGACGCTATATGGCGAAATGCATCGCTTCATTCCGGCACTATTAAAGATGCGTGGTTTTCATGTTGGTGAACTTGCAGTAAATCATCGTGCACGTACAGCAGGAAAGTCTAAATACAATATGAAGCGTACGTTGAAAGGTTTCGCCGATATGCTCATCATCTGGTATTGGAACCGATATGCAGTGCGTCCCTTTCATTTCCTGGGTACATTGGGCATCCTCATTGTCATGTTTAGTTTCTTCTCAGGTTTAATGGCGTTAAAGGAATTCTTTCGCGGACAGGATATGTCTGAGACATTCTGGCCTATGTTCACATTGTTGTCATTCTTGATCGGCATTCAATTTCTCATCCTTGGTTTTATCAGTGATATGCTGATGAAGACTTACTATGGCCAGACAGGCCAGACGGCTTACACGATTCGTGACGTGGTCACAAATGAGTAGGGTATAAAAACCCTATCTTTAGGAACTTAAACATAAGAACATGAAACACAAATACACCTTCATTATATCCTTGCTCATGCTTACCGCTGCATGGCTTCCTGCACAAATCATTGTTACAAACACCACTTTTCCAGATGCTGGTGATACCCTCAAGACAGTCATTGACTATGCTCCTGATGGCATTGTTATAACTGCATCGGGTGGTCCCCAGGTTTGGGATTTTAGTTCATTATCAGCTACTACTCGTGTTGAAACAGTGTTTCGTCCTGCGGTTGAAGGAACTGCGCATGCCAATTTCCCAGGAGCAGAATTGGTCACCATCGATGATGTCGGAGCAGAAGTTTATTATTCCAAAAGCAATTCAACCTTTGCTATTCTTGGCATAACAGGTGAAGGACTTGGAGGTGGATTTCCTATCGAAGCAGATTTTAAATATAATCCTCCATATGTGGAACGCAAAGCACCATTGACCTTCTTTGATGTTGATAACTTTACTTCAAATGCTACCGTTTCGCTTCCCACTTCTGCAATCCCAGGGGAGATCTTCGATAGTCTTGGAATACCTACCGGACTATTTGATTCCATCCGCATAAGGCTTGATTTCCACCGAATTTTAGTTGCAGAAGGATATGGAACAATTACGATTCCAGGAGGAACCTATGAGGTACTCAGGCAAAAGGAAACTGTATCTACTTCCACTGGAGTTGATGTTCACACACTTTTAGGATGGATTGATATTGGCGTTTTACTTGGAGGTGCTTTCGAATTTCCTACGGATACAACCATCACTTTTAATTTCCTCAGCAATACTGAAAAGGAACCTATTGCAGTGGTTACGGTTGATTCAACTGGTCTTAATGCTGTGCAAGTCGAATATAAAAACAATGGCACTCCTAGTGCTATAAATCCTGTTACTGGAGAAACCATTTCGGTGATTGTTTCTCCCAACCCTGTTATCGACCAGGTCACCTTTGAAATAAAAAATATGCTTCCGGGCAATTATACTTTGAGGCTGTATGACTTAAATGGTCAGCAAGTGTTGATGAAACCATTTACTTCAAATCGTGAAGTAATTTCCATTAATTCATTCAGTGATGGAATGTATATCTACAATATCACTGACGCGAAAGGCCAAGTGATAGGGACAGGGAAGTTGATGAAGGCTAAGGAGTAGGCGAAGGCTAAGGCAGTGATCGGTGATCAGTGATCGGTATTCGGCCAGCAATATTACTCCGTGTGCTCAGTGAACTCTCCCGCCGCATTTTTCTTTAAAATGGCGGGATCTCCGCTTTGCTACGACGTGCGAAATATTTTTCTTCTGAGCAGTTAATTCGGATAATTAAGTCTACTTCCTTGTACTGCTGTACAGTTTGTAATACCCTCCGAAATCTTTTCCTTCAATACAAGTCTTATAGTTGCCGGCAGAAATAGGGAATGGTTCTTTGATCAGACCATAAACTTCTGCCGGGAGTTCTTTCCAGATATCATAACTATAAGCCTCCGCAGATGTAAAATTTTCAAAATTCCGGATAGCCAGGTAAGGGGTACGCTTTCCATTTGCGTCCAGGTGAAAGCTTGCTATTTTCTTATCAAACAGCTCATAACCCAACTTCGCATTTATCGCTTTGACCTGGTCCACGACAGCTTTTATAGCTTGTGCCGCTTCAAATGAATCCTGTTTAATGTCTTGCACTTTGAGTTGAACAAGGACGTAGGGTTTCTCCACGTCGTCCATATTGTAAGTCAATTTTTGACTTATGCCAACATTATGATTGATGGTCAGCAGGAACAAAAGCAAGCTTGTTGGGAGAATAGAAGATCCTTTCATAAAGTCAGGGGCTGTTTTATCGTTCAGCTATCTAACTTATAAATGCATAATTATATTGCGACAGTTCGAACGTGAATACTTATTAAACAGCCACTAATCCCTTCATTTCAGCATACTTCTTCTTCACCGTTTCACCAATAGCCGTAGGCGTACCATCGTCATCGATTCGTACGAAGGTGGTATTCGTGTGGCAAACAAGTGTTTCCTCAGCACTATACAAACTGTACTTTCTCGCTTCGAGCGCTAAGGTGATGGAAGTATTTCCCAAGTCTTGCACCATGCCATAGATCCGTACGTGGTGACCTGCCTTCAAAGGTTTCTTAAACATCATCTCCCCTACCCTGAGTGTAACCATGTTTGGTGTATAGCAATACTCTGTCGCAAATGCAGCCGCAGCCTCATCCATCCAGGCCATCAATGTGCCCCCAAACAAGTTGCCATGAATGCCTATGTCGCTGCCTAGTACAATTCGTTTTGTAATCAATTTCATTTGTTGTTCTTGTTTACTCGTTTTCATGTGTGTGTTTTTTGATTTTAAGCCATAAAAAAAGCCCTGCAGATCCTGCAAGGCTTTTTTTTATGATATTTCTAGTTTACGCTTACTTCATCATCATAAATGCAAATGCCCTGCAGGATACCTGTGCATCCAACAACCCATCGGCCTATAATGATTAAGATTTTGCATGTTTATTTTCGAATGAGCGACAAAAGTAGGGTTTGTTTGGATATGGTGTCACTATTTCTATGTTAAATCTTTGGTAAGGATCGATTGCAGATGCCAGACGTCAGATATCAGACTCGTGACGCATTTGCCTATTGCCAATTGTCCATTGCCCATTGCTCCCTTGATCCTTTGATCCCATATTCGCACGCAGAGACGCAGAGACGCAGTTTTGATTTTCCCTATGCTCGATGCTCCGACTTGCTTCCCTTGCTCCTTTGCTCCCTTTTTCCTTTGATCCCATATTCGCACGCAGAGACGCAGTTTTGATTTTCCCTATGCCCTCCCGCTTTATGGCTTCGCTGCATAGCGGGATCTTCGCTGCGCTCCGACTTGCTTCCCTTGATCCTTATTCCCTTGATCCTTTGCTCCTTTGATCCTTTGCTCCTTATATTGTGTACTGATAAATTCACCAACCCTGCGCCATCATGCCTTCTGCATATATCAAAGGAATCGGCTTCTACGTCCCTGAAAACATAGTTACCAATGCTGACCTCGAGCGCCATATGGATACCACCGACGAATGGATCCAGGAGCGCACGGGCATCCAGGAGCGTCGATACTGCAAAAAACATAAAGAAACTACATCCATTCTTGGCACCGAAGCAGCTAAAAAGGCTCTCGCGCATGCAGGTATGGATGCAAAAGAATTGGACCTGATCATCTTCGCCACGCTAAGTCCTGACTATTATTTTCCAGGATGCGGTGTTTTGACGCAACGACAACTTGGAATCACGGACACTGAAATTCCTTGCCTGGATATCCGTAATCAGTGCAGCGGATTCGTCTATGGACTTTCTGTAGCAGATGCATTTATCAGCAGTGGTATGTATCGCAATATTTTACTGATCGGTGCAGAGACGCATTCCATGGGCCTTGATTATTCAACTCGCGGTCGCAACGTAACCGTCATCTTCGGTGATGGTGCGGGTGCCGTTGTGTTAAGTGCTACTGATGAACATTTCAGAGGGATCTTATCAACACGCATTCATGCGAATGGTGATTTTGCCGAAGAACTTGCGATGATCAATCCTGGTTCGCACAGTGGTGTTCATGTACCTGACCCGTCCATATATGGTTACAAAGAATCCGAATTTGGAGAAACTTTTATCAGCCAGAAAATGCTGGATGAAGGCATGCTCTTCCCGAATATGAATGGCCAACTTGTTTTTAAAAATGCAGTTGCAAAATTTCCTGAAGTCATTGGCGAAGTACTGGATGCCGCTGGCCTACAAAAATCAGATATTGATTTATTAGTCTGTCACCAGGCGAACTTGCGTATCAGCCAGTTCGTCCAAAAAACCATGGGCCTTCGTGATGACCAGGTCTGGAACAATATCCAGAAATATGGCAACACGACTGCAGCTTCTATTCCTATTGCATTAGCTGAAGCTGTTGAAGCAGGTGCGGTGAAAAAAGGCGACTTGGTTTGTCTTGCTGCCTTTGGGAGTGGGTTTACGTGGGGAGCGGCTTTGATCCGTTGGTGACATAGCAAGGAGCAAGGAGCAAGGAGCAAGGGGCAAGGAGCATATTAGAACAGTAAAAAGACTGACAGCCGATAGCTGATAGCTGACAGCTCAGTATCTAAACTTTCTAAACTTTAGGGCCGAACAGGCACTAAAACTAAACTTTCTAAACGCTGTGACTAATCAGAAATCTGTTGTATATGATTAACCATTTAACCAATTAAACATTTAACCATTAACCATTAACCATTTAAGCTTCTAAGCCCTAACCTCCTGAGCCCAGCAATGCTGGCGGAGAAAACTCCATCCAGCGGCAGGCCTATAAGCTCCATAAGCTTATAAGCATAGTGCACAAAAATCCTTCTTACCTTGCAACCCTTATGAAAATTGATATTCTATTTATAGTAGCTCATCCTGATGATGTCGAATTATGTTGTGCCGGCACAGTGTTCAAGCATATTGAAATGGGGCATACCGTTGGGATCGTAGATCTGACGGCTGGTGAATTAGGCACCAGGGGAAATGCACAGATACGCGCGGAAGAGGCCGCTAAAGCGTCTGCCATCATGGGAATTTCGATGCGGGAAAATCTTGGATTGCGGGATGGCTTTTTTGATTTAGGTGAATCCAATAAAATGCCGGTCATCCGCGCTATTCGAAAATACAAGCCTGAGATCGTGATCACCAATGCCATCCGTGACCGTCATCCTGATCATGGAAGAGGCGCTCAGCTTGTAGCTGAGAGTTGTTTTCTAGCAGGGCTTTCAAAAATAGAAATGGAAGACCAAGGCCATGTCCTCCAGGCATGGCGTCCTCGTCAAGTGTATCACATGGTCCAGGATAGGTATATCACTCCAAATGTCTGTGTGGACATCACTCCTTATGTTGACAAAAAAACAGAAGCGGTGATGGCCTTCAAATCACAATTCTACGATCCGGTCTCTACTGAACCACACACTCCCATATCAGGCTTAGATTTTATAGAATTTCTCAAAGCCCGTGCGCGGGAGATGGGCAGGCTCATTGGAGTGGAATATGCGGAAGGGTTCACGATAGAAGGTCCCGTGAAGAAGGAGAACCTCCTTCTGTGAGACAGTGAGAACGTGAGAACGTGAGAACGTGAGAACGTGAGAGGTGTGGGTGTGGGTGTGGGGATACAAAAAAACAGAAGGCACATGTACATCATGTGCCTTCTGTTTTAATGATTTCCTGCTGAAGATCATGCAGGAAAATCCAATCAAATCACTTATTAATACTCAACAAATAATCGCTGCATATCATCCCAGTTCCTCTTCTTTAGCATAGCTAACATAAGAAGGACTCTTGCTTTTTGAGGATTGAGTTCGTCAGAACAAAGTGTACCAAATTGTTTGTCATCAACTTCTCCTTTGATAAGTACTTTACCAATAGGCACGCGTGATGCTCTTACCACCCAAATTCCTTGGCCTGCAGCTTTCTTAGCGGCTTCGAGAGTAGCTGCATTCATGTTTCCATCACCAACACCGGCAATTACAATTCCTTTTGCACCTGCCTTTACCATGAGATCAATCAGGTCACCAGACATATCTGCACAACCGTACACGATGTCAACTCTTGGTAAAGATTTCACACCATCGATAGAAAGTTCGCTAGTAGTTGTATGTTTTCCAAGTGGTTTGTGGAAAAATTCAACCTGGCCGAATATCGCGGTTCCGATCATACCTTCTTGTGGAGACTGGAATGTTTGCACAGGTGTTGTGATCATTTTGCGAACATCCTTTGCAGAATGAATTTCATCATTCATCACCACCATCACACCATATCCTTTTGAAAGTGGACTGGCAGCAACAGCAACTGCATTATAAAGATTCAAAGGTCCTTCAGCACTTAAGGCAGTAGAAGGACGCATAGAACCAGTCAAAACAACAGGTTTGTCACTTTTAACGGTTAAGTTCAAGAAATAAGCGGTTTCTTCTTGTGTGTCGGTACCGTGTGTAATCACGATTCCGTCTACATCTTTACCAGCTAAGAGGGTATTGATACGATTGGCGAGATCAAGCCAAACTTTGACATTCATATCCTGTGAACCTACATTCGCGAGTTGCTCTCCTTTCAGATTTGCGAGATCACGGATATTCGGAACAGCATCGATCATTGCGTCGATCTTAACCTGGCCAGATGTGTACTCTGATCCAGTTGCACTTGCACCGGCTCCTGCAATCGTTCCTCCTGTGGCCAGGATAACAATGTTTGGTTTAGATTGGCCAAACAGGGCAAAACTTGCAAAGACAAGTACGAGCGCTAGAATGTTCTTCATGAAAAATAGATTGTGTTTCATAATTAAATTGGATTATTAGGTAAAAAATTATATTCTCTGATTCACGCTTTAAGTCCACAGGTCATCTCTCCCTGGACAGGTATGTAGCTTTAGTTTTTATTTGGATTAGTCATCTTGGCAGGATCCATCAGATCCTTGATCTGGGCCTCTGTAAGAAGTTTTTTCTCACGAATCAATTCAAGGATACCTTTATTAGTTTCCAGTGCTTCTTTCGCGAGTTCTGTTGTTTTTTCATAACCTAACACTGGGTTAAGTGCAGTGACCAGACCAATGCTGCGTTCCATGTAATGATTGAGCACATCTTCATTGACGGTGATGCCATCAATACACTTCGTACGGAACAAAGGCATACTCTTAAATAGTAGGCCTTGGGTTTCGAAAAGTGCAACAGCAACAACAGGCTCATAAGCATTGAGCTGAAGCAAACCATCCTGAGAGGCCATGGTGACGGTAGCATCATTACCAATAGCTTTAAAACAAACTTCATTCATCAACTCAGGCATTACTGGATTTACTTTCCCAGGCATAATAGATGATCCCGGCTGAAGGGGAGGAAGGTTGATTTCAAAAACCCCTGTACGTGGACCAGTAGCAAGGAAAATCAAGTCACTTGAAATTTTAGATAATGCAACAGCAAAGTTTTTCAATGCCGCAGAATACATCATGAATGCTTGCATGCTTGAAGTCGCAGCTATCAGATCTGGAGCCATCTTGATAGGCTTGCCGGTAATCTTGGCAAGGTGACCAGGAACTTTTTCTGCATAGCCTGGAGAAGCTGTAAGGCCTGTTCCGATCGCAGTAGCACCCATGTTGATCTCACTGAGATATTCTTCAGCGTGAACCATTACCGAAATGGCAGCATCAAGTTGATTGCCAAAACCATGAAACTCCTGTCCTACGGTCATAGGTACAGCATCTTGTCCTTCGGTGCGACCCATTTTCAGGACATCCTTAAATTCTTCACCTTTCTTGTGAAAAGCAGCAGAAAGAGCTTTCGCTTCTTTAACCACTTTATCATTATGGAGAAGAAGGGCGACGTGGATAGCTGTTGGATAAACATCATTGGTCGATTGTCCCATGTTTAGATCATCATGAGGCTCGATGAACTGATATTCACCCTTCTTATGTCCGCTCATTTCAAGCGCTATGTTGGCTAATACTTCACATGAATTCATGTTGGCTGAAGTACCTGCACCTCCCTGGTAAAGATCAGTGATAAACTGATCATGGTATTTGCCGTCGATCACAGCCTGGCAAGCTTTTTCAATGGCGTTCAGTTTATCTTTGCTCATTCTTCCAACATCCGCATTAGCTCTTGCTGCAGCCAATTTGACCATGGCGAAAGCCTTTACATAATCAGGATAGAAATTTGTTTTTACGCCACTCACCTGGAAATTTTCCAATGCACGGGCAGTCTGTACACCATAATAGGCATCGAAAGGAATTTGCTTCTCTCCTAAAAGGTCCTTTTCAGTTCTGAATTGCTGAGCCTGGGAAATCCCAAACACCCCAAGACAAAAAACAAGCAATAAACTAATGGTTTTAGTGATTCTATTTTTCATTTACAAAAGATTTACGAAGTTAAATTTTAAGGTCAGGGGACTACTTCTTCGATTAGCTGATTTCCATTTTGTAAAAGTGAAAAATGAATAACGGATATGCCATGACTAATATCAGCCTTACCCATGTTTTCGGACATGGTTCAGAACTTGAATAAGGGGAGAACAGGGGTGAGATTACAATTCAATTCAATAAAAAATTAATTCTCTCCAGCGAGATCCGAATGGAACTCATATTAATCAAAAGAATAATCTGTTTACGCCAACTAGATAAAAATAGTCAATCCAATTAAGAATCTCAAAAATAATCAAATAAAAGATAAGAATCCAGAAAGAAATTAATTGAAAATTAATTGTAACCGGCTTTGAAAGAATTGTATAGTTCCCGACATTTCAAGATGGCTCAACACCTTATATCCTTTGCCGCACTCCATCCACAAGCACCTGGTCTCATACCAATTTGCCGTAAAACTTAACTAACCTTTTGTGTGAGATAATTTGGAATGCTTGGATTTTAAATTATCCGATCGTAAACTGGATCCTGGATTGAAAGAAATGTGTACCTCCTTTGATTCCAAATCGATCCAATACACTATAGCCATATACAAATTCCATACGGACCGTTTTATTCATGTACCAGTTGACCATAGGGGTGAGGCGCCAGATCGACCCACCATGGATAGAACCATCATCAAGATCAAATGCGGAAAATCGAAGTACCCCTTCCCATGCGCCAAATCCATCCTTTCCTAGCGGTTTGTCCACCTTGACAAATCCATAAATATTACCAGTGGTATTATATGGACGGGATTCCCCAGTGAACATATAAGAAACCGATATGTCACCTCCCGGGAACATGTGATCTTCAGATACATCGGACTGAAAGTTGTGTACATAATATTCGGTGCCTAATTGCAAAGGACCGGAGTTGAAATAAATTTCCCCTCCATAGTGTAAAGAATGGTCGGTTTGAAAAACATCCGTATCAATAAAGTAAGGTGTAGGGTTGGACTCTGGGCGTGAACGAACCCGGAACTTTCCATCATCAGGCTTGCCATATCTAAAATATCCGGCTATATGAAGCAGCTTATTAGATTCCTTATTGTGAAAAGGCATCCACCCTAATCTCACCAGATATTGTTGTTCAAATGTTGAGAATTTTTGATCATGAGAAATCACATCATTAAACGCTGCCAGGGTCCAAAACACTCTTGATTTCGGTAGGAAGGTATATATTCTTATGCCGTCAGCCATAATAGGCACCAGGTCCACAGCCATGAGGCGTTCCATCGTCCAGGGGGAATGGCCATTCATGATTTTAGGCATTGAAAATCCTTCTTTGGTCCGGCCAATATAGACCTGGCTACTTAATTTTTCCAGGGTGAATACCAACCCTGTTTCGCGGACCAACCATTCTCTTTTGTCTCCATCAAACATGATAGCCATCTTCCATTGAATAGGCATCTTAGTTTTAAAATATCCATTCACCAGGAATCTGAAATCCCTTGTTGCGAAAGTCGGCTTTAAATCAATATTAAGTGAATCCGATTGGGCTTTACCTTTATCATCCTGTAAATACGTTACATAGTCCAGGATATAACCTCCACCCAGCCTTAGTGTAGTGAAGCCAAAATCAAAATGATTCCATTGTTTTTTTGTTACAGGATCAGGCAGTTCCCCTGCAGCTGGCAATGGATCCTCGGAAACTGTTGTGTCTGGCAATGCTTTATTTTCTTCCTGGCTAAAGGCATTTCCAGATGCTACTAGGGACATAGCCATAATAAGCGAAAACAAAAAAATAATCCTGTTGTGATACAAAGTGTTTTGGAATTCCATACGGCTTAATGTGTTAAGTTATATATGTTCAGGTCAATCCAAGCAGCAATGTAACCATACTTCCGGCATTTAATATTTCCCTTGCTCATTGCTCAATTTTTCCTAATATTTCTGATAAGTCTCCACTTTCCCTTCCATCCAATTTGAATATGCCAAAGATCCCAGCCTGAAGCGAGGAGCCAGTATACTCTTCGTTTCGATTTTGTATTCCAGTTTGCAAAACATACTAGGCAAGTGATCTAACGTAGGATATTTACTCATACTCGCTGGCTGGCACATCAAAGATTGTTTCACAGGTATGTTAAAATCAAACTGCCGAGAAAACATGGAGTGATAATCAACTGGTGTCGCAATCATCATACTTGGAGGGGCAGGAGATATGATTGACCCTTGTGCATTCCCCCGTACAGCGAAAAGCCCACAACAAAATATGCAAAGCAACAGGTATTTCATATCTCCTTTTGTTGCCGCGAATTCACGCGAATTTTCACGAATTTGTTTTCCCATCAAAATGTATTCCCTCCCGCTTTATGGCTTCGCTACATAGCGGGATCTCCGCTGCGCTACGATATGCCTCCTTGCCCCTTGCCCCTTGCTCCTTGCTCACTTTTCACTGCTCAGTGCTCACTGAATCCAGACCATGATCCTTGATCATGTCTGGAGTACCCCAGTGTTGAACGCCTCAATCGGTGCATGATCCGCTGCCTTCAATGCATTAGAAATAAATTCCCTCGTATCTCTTGGATCAATAATCGCATCTACCCATAAACGCGCTGCCGCGTAATAAGGTGTAGTCTGCTCATCATATCTCGCTTTTATTTTTTCAAACAATTCCTTCTCCCCTTCAGGATCGGGTCTGTGGCCTTTGTTTTCAAGAGATGACACCTGGATCTGTGTGAGCACCTTTGCAGCTTGTGTTCCACCCATCACGGCAATCTTAGCAGTTGGCCAGGCAGCGATAAAACGTGGGTCGTATGCTTTTCCACACATGGCATAATTTCCGGCTCCATAACTATTACCTGCAATGATGGTAATCTTCGGCACTGTACTATTGGCAACAGCATTTACCATTTTTGCTCCATCCTTGATAATGCCTCCATGTTCCGAACGTTTGCCTACCATAAAGCCGGTGACATCGTGAATGAATACAAGTGGAATTTTTTTCTGATTGCAATTCAGAATGAAACGTGTCGCTTTATCTGCTGAGTCTGAATAGATAACACCACCAAATTGCATTTCACCAGTTTTGGTCTTTACAACTTCGCGTTCATTAGCTACAATGCCAACAGACCAACCATCGATACGCGCATAAGCACAGACGATCGTTTGACCGTACTCTTCTTTATATAGTGTCATCTCTCCACCATCCACAAGATGTCGCAACAATTCTTTCATGGAATATGGTTTCGAACCTTCTGGTGCCATAAAACCAATAATACCGTCCTTTCCACCTGGAGGATCAACAGATTTTTCTCTGTTTAGTCCTGCCTTAGAAAAAGGGCCGAACCTTGAAACAAGATCACGTATGGTTTTTAAGCAAGTCTCATCGTCTGGCATTTTATAATCGGTTACACCAGATATCTCACTGTGTGTCGATGCACCTCCAAGGACTTCCTGGTCCACTTCTTCTCCGATAGCAGCCTTTACAAGATACGGACCAGCAAGAAAGATCGAACCTGTACCTTCTACTATCAGTGCTTCATCAGACATGATTGGAAGATATGCTCCACCCGCTACACAAGATCCCATGATTGCAGCAATCTGTGGCACACCCATCGAGGATAGTTTTGCATTGTTGCGGAAGATCCTGCCGAAGTGTTCTTTGTCTGGAAATATCTCATCCTGCATCGGCAGAAAAACACCTGCACTATCCACGAGATAGATAATCGGAATCCGGTTTTCCATTGCGATTTCTTGTGCACGCAAATTCTTCTTTCCTGTAATCGGAAACCATGCACCTGCTTTTACGGTCGCATCATTTGCAACAATGACACATGTACGTCCAGATACTTGTCCAACTACAATCACAACACCTCCTGCCGGACAACCTCCATGCTCTTCATACATGCCATCACCCACGAAGGCACCAATTTCCATAGATGAAGTACCTGGATCCAGCAATTTACTGACCCGCTCCCTGGCCGTAAACTTGCCAAGTTCATGCTGTTTATCAATCTTCTTCTGACCTCCGCCAAGGGCAATTACCTCCAGTTTCCGCTGCATCTGGGAAACCAGGAGTTTCATGGCATCTTCGTTTTTATTCTTGTCTAGGTTGTACGATGGCATGGCCCGAAGATAAGGATTTGCCTTGGGCTTGGTTCCGCTCGTAACCTCACCCTCCGAATAACGAATAATGAACAAGGAATAAGGAATATAGAAGTTCCCATTTTAAAGTGCTAACTGCTCACTGCTCACTGCTCACTTCTATCTGTTAACTTTACCCTCATGCAAAACCAATTGATAAACTTGACCTCCGACACCCTCACCAAGCCTACCCCTGGCATGCTAGAAGCGATGATGAGCGCGGAAGTGGGTGATGATGTGTTCAGGCAAGATCCAACAACGACTGCATTGGAAGAAAAGATGGCTGAAATGTTCGGACATGAAGCTGCATTGTTTTGTCCTTCTGGGACGATGACCAACCAGATTGCAATTAAAGCACAAACGCAACCTCTTGACGAAGTTATTTGCGATGAAATATTTCACATCTATCGGTATGAATTAGGAGGATATGGTTTTCATTCAGGTGTGTCAATGCATGTGACGCGAGGAAATAAAGGAATTATATCACCACAAATGATCCATGATGCTGTCAAACCAAAAGCGGATTGGAATCCAAATTCACGTCTGCTCATTTTGGAAAACTCGATAAACATGGGTGGAGGCAATTATTACACCCTTGATGAAATCTCCACGCTGGTGAGTGCTGCACGAAGTCACAATTTAAGAACGCATCTTGATGGTGCGCGTTTGTTTAATGTGCTTGTTGAAACAGGAGATACACCACTGCAATACGGAAAACTCTTTAATAGCATATCTATATGCCTTTCAAAAGGACTGGGAGCGCCGGTAGGATCAGTTTTGATTGGTGATGCTGAAATGATCACCTATGCCCGAAGAATTCGGAAAGTAATGGGTGGAGGAATGCGCCAAAGTGGATATCTCGCTGCTGCAGGTATATATGCCCTTGACCATCATGTCGAAAGGCTGAAAGATGACCACCAACGTGCTCGTATCTGCGCCCGTAAATTAGAATCCGTGTCCTGGGTGGCTGAGGTATTCCCGGTGGCCACTAACATCGTGATTTTCAGGGTTGCAAACCATGTAAAGGTTGCAGACGTGGTAGCCTTCTTAGCTCGGTATAATATCACTTGCCTGGCCATTTCTGACAAGCTGATTCGATGGGTATTTCACCTGGATATTACGGATGAAATGGTCAGGGAAATTGAGCTTTTGTCGGAGAAACTTTAATAGTTTCAGTTGGAAATCCCGATCTTTAGGTATCAGGAGAGTACATTCTAAAGGGCTTCGGGTAATTTCTATGAGAGCGATTTTTTTTCTTGCGCTATTTGCGCCAATTATGTTGACTGCGCAGGCTTCCTTAAATATGACACTGCTGAGTACCTATGATGATCCGGATCAACCGTTATCATCGCTTGGCACCAAATACAGTGACTGTTGGGGTTTTACACATGCCAATGGAACCGAAGTCGCTATCCTTGGTGGCACTGAAGATATCTTGTTTATCGATATAACAAATCCAGGAAATCCCGAACTCATTTACAGCCATCACGTCTTAAATATGCCTACTGAAACCGACAACCGATCTGGCTGGCGCGATTTTATGACATATGGAAATTACATCTATGCTGCTGCTGATCAGGGCACCTCCGGATTACTAATTTTTGATTTAAGCCAGGTACCTGCCAGTATTACGCTGGTCACTCAAACGATCTCTTTCTGGACAAGAACGCACACCATCTTTATCGATGAACCAAATGGCAAACTGTATGCAGGAGGTTCAAATACTGTTTCCAACGGACTCGTCATCCTGGATCTTGTAGCTGATCCAGAAAACCCAACACTGGCTGCAAATGTTCCGCTTAATGGTGTAGGAGGAGGATATGTCCATGACATGTACGCCCGAGACAATATTGTATACTGTAGCCATGGAACTCTTTCGAAAATCCAGATGTATGATTTCAGCCAACTACCCAACTTTACAATCTTCGGTGCCATTGAAAATTATCCTGAGCCAGGCTATAACCACAGTAGCTGGCTAAATGATGAAGGCACCATGCTTGCCATGTGTGATGAAACACATGGCAGTGATGTCAAACTGGTGGATATCACAGATCCGCTTAATGTTTCATCTGATGATTGCAAAACTTTCTATTCCGAATTGCTCGGACCTAGTGCTCCTAATGAAAGTGTAGCCCATAATCCATTTATTTTGGGAGACCTGGCCTATATCGCCTATTACCACGATGGGATTCAGATTTTTGACATCAGCGATCCGAACGACATTGATGTTGTAGCCTACTATGATACTTATCCAGACAATACCGGCTACGATGGTTATGATGGATGTTGGGGTGTGTATCCGTATTTTCCATCAGGTTTAATCGTTGCATCAGATATGACGTACGGATTATTTGTTTTGGAAATCTCCAATTCTCCACTTGATATAGAATTTATTTCCTTTACCGCTACACGCCAGAACAAACATGTTGAGTTGGAATGGGTAATAGCTGATGCTACATCCGGTCATCATTTTGAAATCATGAGATCAACAGATGGTGGAAAGAATTTCCAGGTGATCGGCAAGGTTGATTTAAATACAAGTGAATCCAAATACAACTTTACAGATTTACAGATTACCGGATCAGCAAAATATGTCTATCGAATTGATTTTATCCAGGATGATCAATCAAGGATTTCGTCACCATTAAAATTTGTGAGAACACTAACAGCTGAAAAGAATTTCAGCGTAGTGAATCCAATAAGCTCAACCTTAATCGTGGATGTTTTAAATGCAGTACAAGAGGTTAGTTTAACCTTGTATAATATCGAAGGTCAACCTGTTTGGTCAGAAAAAATGACAACTCCGGGGTCACGAATCGAAACATCAATTGATGCGATCCCACCAGGTCAATATGTGTTGACTATCCAATCGGAAGGAGAATCAGAAAATCTGATTATTCAGAAAATCCGGTGATAAGGAACCCATAAAATCCTGAACAGGATTTACCAGGCGATATCATCACCATCACCGCCACCACCCTCGTGGTTTTCCTGGTTGTTTTGGTTGCTGGCTTCCCACTCGGCTTGTTTGCGATCAAACTCTTCGTAATCGTAATTCGGCATCAGGTCTGTCTTCACATGATCGACAACTTCCTGAAGAGAAGTCAAAAAACGGTTGAAATCCTCCTTGTAAAGGAAAATCTTGTGCCGCTCATAATTGTCGGAATTGTGTTTTTTGGTGCTCTCTGTCAACGTAATGTAAAAATCCTCACCACGTGTCTTTCGAACGTCAAAAAAATAGGTCCGCCTGCTACCTGCCTTCACCTTTTTGGAGTAGACATTTTCAAATCTGGAATCGTTACTGTTCGACATGCCTCACATTTTTGTTTTACAAATCTAAGTTTATAATTGGAATATCCTATAATACCGGGCCCAGGCGTCTCAGGCCACCAGGTCACTATCTTCCAGGGTGGAAATGAGTTGCTGCTGCTGCCAGAGATCGTAATACTGGCCGTGGTTTGCAATCAATTCTTCATGGGTACCCTGCTCTACCAGCCGGCCATGCTCCAGGACGAGAATCTTGTCATAATCAAGCATGCCAAGGATCCGGTGGGTAATGATCAGAGAAGTTTTATTGGACAATTCCTTATTGAGGAAGTCGATAATGGTATGTTCGGTATGGGTGTCAACAGCCGAAAGGCAGTCATCGAGGATCACTAATTCCGGATGTTTGATCAGCGCTCTGGCTATGGAAATACGCTGCTTTTGTCCACCAGATAGTGTAATTCCCCTTTCTCCTATCCGGGTCTCAAATCCATCCGGCAGCCTCATGATGTCGTCATAAACGGCAGCATGACGAGCATATTGTTCTACTTGATCGCGTGTGACATTTGGGCTGGCAAACCTGATATTGGCTTCTATGGTATCTGAAAAGAGGAATACATCCTGGGGCACATAAGCAATATTGTCCCGGAGTGATTTGAGATCATAATCCTTCAATTGAATCCCGTCAACCAAAATCCGGCCTGATGTCGGCTCATACATCCGCAACATAAGATCGGCAATTGTCGATTTACCGGAAGCTGTTCTACCTATAATCGCCACCTTTTCGCCTGGCTTTATTGTAAAACTGACTTGATCAATGGCAGTGATGCCAGAGTCTGGATATGTAAAGGTGACCTGGTCAAAAACAATCTCTCCTTTCAACCGTCCTTTAACAGTTCCATTATTTTCGATAGCCGGTTTTGTGTTCAGAAACTCATTGATCCTTCCTTGTGAAACATTGGCTTGCTGGATGATCGAAGCAATCCAACCGATAGAAGTGACTGGCCAGGTAAGCATATTGATGTAGATCACAAACTCAGCAATATTTCCAGTCGTAATTGTATTATCAAAAACCTGGAGACCACCGACAAAAATGACAAGAATCGTACTGAGGCCGATAAGCACCATCATCAATGGAATAAACATCGCTTCCACTAATGCAAGCGACATGTTTTTCTGTTTATATTCTTCGCTTTCTGCTTTGAAGTGTGCGCCAAATGCTTTTTCCTGGGTATAGGATTTGACTACACGAATGCCGGAAAAAACCTCCTGCACAATCCCTGTAAGCTTGCTGAGCTTTGCCTGGATGGATTGACTCCTTCGTTCTATCAGGGCGCTTACATAATAGATGGATAAGGATAAAATCGGAAGCGGGAGCAATGAGTATAATGTCAACCGCACATCTACTTTAAGCATGGCATAAATGACCATGATAAACAAAGTGATCAGGTTGATACCATACAATAATGCGGGACCGAGATACATCCGCACTTTGTTGACATCTTCTGTGATGCGGGCCATCATGTCCCCTGTGCTGTTCCTTCTGTAAAATCCTTTATCTAGATTCTGGTAATGATCATAAATTTCCTTGCGCTGATCATATTCGACAAGGCGTGACATCACAATGATTGTCTGCCGCATGAAATACATAAAAATCCCCATCACCAGGGCAAGAATCACCACCAAACCACCAAAACGAAACAAGGCTTTACTCAGCGTAGCTTTAATGGCTTCCTTACCGATATCATCAGCGATTTGATACGCTTTTAATTGCTCGAGCACATAATCCAGCGCTTCACGGATGACCTGCGGCTGCCATGCCCTGAAATAATTACCGGCGGCAACAAACAAGATGCCCAGTAACAGCAGCCATTTATATTTATAGAAAAACTTTCCTAGAACCCGAAGATGGTGCAAAACCAGATGATTTTATGGTATGCAAGATAGGACAACCGAGAGATATGAATTGTTGTGGTTTCGGACAAATAGACGAATACCTGAGATCTGTCTACGCTTGCTTCCGGAGGGTTTCCTGGTAGACTCTGAGCTTACGCCATTCACCACTGGCAGCCATTACTGCTTGTTTAGCCCAGTGTGACGGATCCTGTGATTTATAGATTCCACCGGCATCGTTCAGTATTTTCCTCAGATCGTCTACAGGGACATTGGCCAGTTCTTCCCATGTCTGGATGTCATGCGATTGCAGCAAGGCAGCAGTTTTGGGGCCAATACCTGTTATCAAAGTGAGGTCATTATCTGTAACTTCTTTGCCCAATAGCCTGCTTACATGGTCAAAATTGGCTGTTACTTTAGGCATGACAATCATCTCCTTTTGATGGTAAGAACCGGAAGGTTTTTGTTTTTCCAGTTCCTGTTGGATGATATCTATCCTATGTTGATAGGAGGCAATGGTGGCATGCAAGCCGTCAAAAGTTGCCTTCTGATTTTTATATTCTTCTTCGCGCAACTGAAGGAAGTGACGCTGATCGTATATGGTCCTCGCTTGCTCTGCAGTCTTGATTTTAAGATCCTCGATAGCATGTTGGAGATCTCCGCGATCGTGGCTTACCTGACTTACTTGATCCCTCAGGGCAGCAGTCTCTTTTTTCTCCTGTTCAAGGGTTAGCGTCAGGTCAGCTAATTTGGTTTTGATTCCACCGGAATTGAGGTAGGATAACAAAATACCCAACAACATCGAGCCCAGCACAATGACCAGGGTCTCTGCAGCGAGAATCAATGATTCGTTATTCAGAATATTTAGCCACACCATTTTACTTCATTTAACACCTTACTCAAAATATAAGACCACACAACGGTTCCAAAGGGTAAGGGGGTGGTTTCTTTGTCCGGTGGAAAGTTGAATCTGATCTTCTTTCCATCCTTTATCAACGGCAGTGTTTTTAATATACAACGCTCTTTCCATGGCCCAATCTGAAGGCTCTGCAATTCCACCTCCATCAGCGGTACCGGTAATATGGAGTTTTGTCAAATTATCCTCCCCCGGAATGCCCATCCAGGTTACCAGTTTATCCAAACAAATAGCGGGCAGCACTAATGAATCCTTTAAAGGAAAGCATACTTCAAAAGTATCCCCGCTCCATTTTATCACGTCCTCCATTTGTAACCTTTCAATGCTAATGGCTTCAAATGGATACACTCTCACATCCGCTGTTATTTCTTGTGGAGCAACTTCAGTCAGTATTCGCCTGTCATTGACACCAAACAGTTTCAGTGTATTGTTTATTCTTCGTTTTCCCAATTCCTGCAACTCCGATATTTCTGTGGCCTCATCGCGGAAATAAAATCCGCGCACGATCACCACTTCATCTCTGACCGCCATGGAATCCATGTCTGCTTTCACTTTGTCAAAACCCGTCCCGACCATCACCGTATCTGATGCCCACTTAAACGACAGCGGATACGGAAGACTGTCTGTCTGGGTTTCATTAGACTCCTCCCCTGTTCGGTTCAACCGTGGCGATATCCTTTCTGCATACAGCCAGTAGCAAAAGCAAATCCATCCAGCCACTAAGGCCAGGTATGCAAGATTTTTGATCGTCACCTATGTAATGATCTCGTTTCCAGGTAAAACAGGTAAAAAATCATGCCAAAAAAGATTTCTGATATGTTTTCTGGCCCATTGGGTAACAAATTACCTTTTTCAGGACACTTATAGTTGACGCCCGTTAACTATGATCAACCTAAGAAACAGCCCTTTTTTATGGTTTGCCTTGCTACTCCTGCTTGCTTTCGGCACGACGGGCTTGGGTGATCCCCAGGGTGGGCCAAAAATTTTAGGCCTTGCCTTGATTTGTGCTGTTTCAGCTGGTTTCGGTTTTATAAAATATCAACCAGGAAGACAAATCAGATCCACATTGGCTTTAGGCATCCTGATTTATACTGCAGGTGTAATCAGAGTATTCCAATATGAGACAACCACCGTGCCTGGTCTTCCTCTCCCCCAACCTGCTATGATGGATGGGATTGTTGAGGTGACCGAAGTACTGAAGGAAAAAGAAAATTCACTTTCCTTAAGATGCCAGAGTTTAAACCTGTATTCAGAAACCAATGCGGATACTACAATCTTCACGGACAAATTTCTGGTACTTCAAATCAGAGAGAACAAGCTAAAGGACATTCTGCCAGGAGATAGGATACTTGTGAGAGGATGGGTATCGGCTATTCAAGGACCAATGAATCCACATGCATTTGATATCAGGACTTATTACAAATCAATTGGTATTCGTCATCAAATGACATGCAAGGGAGCAGAGGCATTGCTTCATAGCGCTTCCCGTAAATCATTATTAAGGCTGACTGCAAGATGGCAATCTTCATTATGCGATATTATTCGAAAAAATACTTCATCACAAGTTGCCCAACTTACGAATGCCCTTGTCTGGGGTGATCGGAAATATATGGATGAAGACATCAGGGACGCCTTTGCTAACTCAGGAGCCATGCATGTGCTTTCCGTCTCAGGTATGCATATGGCGATCGTCTATAGCATGTTGTTTCTGCTTTTAGGTCCACCAGGGTCAGGTACGTTTTTACGTCGCATCATCCGATTTGTATTGTATACGATGGCCATTGTGCTTTATATGGGGCTTACCGGAGCTTGTCCTGCGGTTGTAAGATCCGGACTGATGATCATGCTCTTCCTGTTGGGTAAAGCGATGGGTTGGAATACGCAGATCTGGAATCTTCTTGGGTTTGCCGCCTTCCTCATGTTGTGGATCAATCCATTCGTGATGTTAAACATTGGCTTTCAATTGTCCTTTCTCGCGATGGCAGGGATATTACTGTATGCACAACCTATGATTCGGTTTTTATCCTTCAAAAATATTGTACTCCATCGCACCTGGGAAGTCACGGCTGTTTCGATGGCAGCGCAGGTTTTTATCTTTCCACTATTACTTTTTCACTTTTTTCAATTTCCGCTCACTTTCGTAGCAAGCAGTTTGGTCGCTATGCCGGCAAGCTACGTAGTCATCTTTGGGGCTTTGCTAAATACTTGCCTGGCTTTTCTTCATTGGTCATGGCTATGGAAAATATTTGATGTAGCATGTCAGTATTTCATCCTTTCGATGAAATGGATGGCCGGGCTAAATCCCGATATGAATTACTCGCTGCCTGTTGTAGCGGGGGTTCTCCTCACCTCTATGGCCATCATATTTTCAGTAGCTCTAATCTATAGATGGCCAAAAGGGAAAAAACTGGCTTACTTGTTAGGCATCATTGCCTTTATCAATCTTGCATGGCATCGGACTGTGGAATGGAATACGAATGAATTGGTCTTTTATCATCAATACAAAGGATTGCTGGTAGATATCATTCTCGATGGACATTGCCTGTCTATTAGTGATACCCTTGTGACGCCACGCAGTGCAGATTTCGCAGCTAGAGGAAATCGGTGCTTCAAAGATGTGATATCCACGCAGTCATTAGTCAAATCTGATGGTTGCATAACCACTTCATTTAAATACATTCCACCACTTCTCGAAATACAGGATTACCGAATTATGTTTTGGAGCGGAAATGCAATCCAAGAAGAAGGCGTGAAACCAATCACCCACCTGTACATCGATGAAAGCAAAAATTTCTGGACGTTGAAAAATATGCTTTGCGAGAAGCCTGGTCTTTTTGTGATCCTTCCGGCACATCTCAATCGGTATGCTAAAAATTCACTAATGACATTCCTGGAGGAGAATAATATCAGCTATCACGACATTGGAGAACAAGGTGCCTTCACATTCCTATTATGAAACACGAATATCATTATACTGTTTCAAGAACAGACCGGATATGGCTCATTGTTTTTGTATCCGCATTGCTCGGATGGGAGTTAATCAAGCCTTTACTGCCCTTTCCTGATCGAGAGTTGTTGGAAATTGAAATGCCCTTCAATCCTGATTCAAGTGAAAGAAGTGGAGTTGCACAAGCAAGTAAAAGGGAATTTCATTATACCTATGAGAAAAAATATTACCTCGACAGATCGTATCCCTCTTATTCAAACAAAAGCAAAGCCCAGCTTAGACCAATCAATATTATGGAAGCTACCTGGCAAGATTTACGAGCTATAGGTTTTCATCCAAAAGTGGCATCCAATATCGAACGATACACTAAAGCCGGAGGTCAAATCGAAAATGTAAACCAACTGATGAAAATCTATGGGATGGATTCTTTGCAATGGGCAGCAGTCGCACCTTATGTAATATTTCCTGAAGGAAAAAATGAGCCTTCTTCATTTTATTCAACCAGAAAAGAAAGCCCTGTTGAGAAAAGGCAAATCTTAGATATCAACAAAGCCAGCGCGGCAGATTTGGAAACATTACCTGGTATTGGAACTGTCCTTGCAGAAAGAATAATAAAATACAGGAATAGCCTTGGCGGATTTATTTCAATTAACCAGGTTGGTGAGTGTTATGGAATGCCTCCAGAGACTTTAGAAAAAATCCTGCCTCAATTACATGTAACTGAATCACCAACATTAATCTCGATAAACAAAATAGACCTGAAAAATTTCAGTCACCCATACTTATCAAAGAAAATGGCCAGAGTCGTGGAAGCATACCGAACACAACATGGCCCTTTTACAGGACCCAATGATTTAAGAATGTCATTCCCCGCTGATACCAACTGGTGCGACAAACTTCTACCCTACTTAGTTTTTGAATAAACCCTACTTCTTTACGGAAGCACTATACTTCTCTACAAAAGCCTTCATCTCGCTGACCATCTTCGGACTACCGATAGAAATGGTTGCTCGCTGATGCAGATCATCAATTGGTAAATCAAGTATGCGTTCAAGATTACAAGTAATAGCAATTCCCCCAGCTTGTTCTACAATCATAGCCATCGGGTTGCATTCATATAGTAATCTCAATTTGCCTTTAGGATATTTTCGGGTATGCGGATAAAGGAAAATACCACCCTGGATCATGATACGATGTATATCAGATACCATTGATCCGATGTAGCGCAGTCCAAAGTTCATATCAGAACAATGATCAATGTACCTGCGCATTTCAAGATCAAATTTGAGGTAATAACCTTGGTTGACGGCGTAGTAAGCTCCATCCTCAGGTATCTTGATATCGCGATGTGAAATGCAAAACTCACCGATCGTTGGATCAAGTGTAAATCCATTTACGCCATGACCTGTAGTGTATACCAGAATGGTGGACGTCCCATAAAGCACATAACCTGCTGCTACAAGTGCAGTGCCTGGCTGTAGAAAGTCTTCAAGTGTAGCAGGCCCAGCTAAATCTGAGATTCTCCTGTAGATGCTGAAAATGGTACCTACAGAAACATTGACATCGATATTACTGGAACCGTCAAGAGGATCAAAAACGACCACATACTTAGGTTTCTTCTTTGCCACAGGAGGCAGTGGTACAAAATTTTCCAGCTCTTCTGATGCGATAGCTGCACACTCTCCGCTATTGCCAAGACACTCGATCAGTTTATCGTTGGCATAGATGTCCAGCTTTTGAACAGTATCCCCGGATTCATTTTCTGAACCGGCTACCCCAATGATATTGACCAACCCTGCCTTGTTGACTTCACGGTTGATAATCTTGGCGGCAACACCGATATCCCGTAGGAGATTGGTAAGTTCACCGGTTGAACTGGTATACTCTTTATGTTGCTTGAGTATAAATTCATCCAGGGTGATGATTCGGTTACGGTTGGACATATCCATTTTGTTTGTGCTTTACTTTTTTCCTTTTTTAATAACCACCATAGTATCTCCTCAAAAACCACTCCACAGATAATCCTGCAAGCAGTAAAAGACAAAGCCATTTGAGGTGAATCAACGGCCTGGTTTGAGTACTACTATAAAGTATAGGTTTGATCGCGTCATTTTCAAGAATCTGGTCAGCCAGTTGATCCATCTGGTCTGCGTATACAAATTGACCTCCATGTTGAGCGGCCAATTGTCTTAGCAATCCATGATCCGCTGTTAAGGCCATAGACTCGAGTTGTACAGGCTGCACCACAAATTTACCATCATGTGTATGCCGTATGCCGTTTATCTCTGTGGTGGCTGTATACGAATAACTCCCTTCCGGAAATTTACCCACCTGCAAAGCATAGGCTTCACCCGCAATATTAAAAGTGTAATCAAACTCCTGTCGGTCTTTATTTCTGATCTTAAGAAAAACTTCAGGAGTATTGATCAACTCATAATTATCATTGTACAATTCTGCCTGGAAAGAAATATCCTCTAGCTCGGTGTACAGTTTTTTAGGAGTAGTAACTCTAAATTTACGCTTGTCTGATTTTGTAGAAGCGTATTGGCACAATTGGGTCAATAATTCGTGAGTGATTTCTTTAGATCCATTTTGCAATTGGTCATACAATTGCCATTTCCAGATTCCTTCACCGGCAATGACAACAGTTCTGATATCATTTGCTTCTTCCATCAAGATCAGGGGGAACTGGGTATCTACTTTACCAATTCGCTGGTAAGCAAATACCTGGGCAGAAGCTTTGGGAGTATAATCACCGTATGGAGAAATAAGTGGGCTGAATGTTTCAAGTTTGCTTCGTAATTCTTCACTCGTATTGAAACTAGTAAATCCAGGATTATATATCATGGTTACATCATTTGGTGTACGATTACCACCATTATCGATGCTCAATAATGATTGTGCATTATTAAAAGCATAGAGATCCGTTTGGTATCCGGCTACAAAAATCTTAGGAATCTGGAGTTTATTGATTTCATCCAGAATATTATGAATCAAATACTTTGATGAAGGCAATTGATGCAAAATCACGAGGTCATACCCCTGGAGTTGACTAGTTGCAAAGTCTTCTGCCATTCTAACATCAACCTCATAATTGCGTTGCTCCAGTAGGGATGATTTCCAAACGGCAAGATCAGGATGAGGACTGTTGGCCAGTAAGAGAACTTTTAGTCTTCCATCAATCACTTCGACAAAAAAATCACGCACGTTGTTTACATAGGTCACTTCATTTTTCACTTGTGTCAGTTGCACCCTGTAATGTTGCACTCCTCCTTGCTTTGCCTCGATCGTTATTTGCTTTGTATCAAACCAATCATCCGATGTGATCTGGAGTGGAATTCTTTCAAGCAGAATTTGTTGATTATCCTGAATGTGTTTTATTTCAAGCGCACTTGATGCACCATTAAGCCTTACTGCAGATATGTCTGTTTGCACGGAGAATTTATCTCCCATGTAGGCGATGCTATTGTGGAATACTTCTCTTACCAGCAGATCTGTTTTGCGAATGGTATCACCCAGCGCAATCACTGACAACGGAGCTTTTTGACCAGCCGGGAGATACAATGGATTCCTACCCCTGTTGACTGCTCCATCAGTTGCCAAAATGATGGCGCCTACATTCTGACCTTTATATTGCTCGTTGAGATAGGTCATGAATTCTCCCAAGTCACTTGCCTGGTCATTGAGCACCCAATTTTCAACGGGCACTACTTCTTCGCCAAAGCCGATTTTATGAACCTGGTATTTTCCGGCGAGTCGTTCGCTTAATTTTTCCAGGGATTGCATGTATGCGGTCGAATCAGCCTTAGTCATAGCAGACCTGACACTTGTGGATTGATCCTGGGCGATAATGATAACCGGCTCTTCAGTCCGGTTTTGAAGCAACTTCAAGAGTGGGGCCAACAAAAGACTGGCTAAGATGGTGACCACAATTCCCCGTAGCAATGCCATGGAGAGTCTTAGCCTTGGCGGCTGGTCAGCAAAAGTGGAATCCTTTCGGTATAAAATGACAGCTGCGGCTACACCGGCCAAAAGGCAAAAGATAAGATACCAGGCGGGGTACTGCCAATTAAGATGCTGCACGTTTCGGGTTTAAATTTTGGTTAGCCAACAATGGCAAAACGTTTACAAAGATTGAAAAAATATCCAAGCCTCCTTTTCCCGGTAGGAAGGACCCATTCCAATTTTTTAAACCTTTAGGGCGTTTAAGGGATATCTTTGCCATGTTTTTGAAAGAATTTTGATCAAAATGAAAAGGTTTCAGTTGGTGCGGTCCCTGGTTCTTACCCTGGGGATCCTTTTCGCAGCCGGTCAGCTTCGCGCAGCATATATCCTTATTCCCATGGATGATACGCAGCGAAATCATCTAAAAGCTTATGGAATAACCTATTGGGTACTCGATGCCGGGGTTGAAGCCTATTGGCTATTAAATTACCGGGGTGGCTCATTTGCCTTCGAATCCAATGCGCTTTTTGAAAAGGAATGCAAAACCAGGGATGTCTCATACGAGGTCATTTCAAATGGAGAATTTGCCCGCATTAGGACCGAAATCAGCAATCCGGAGGTCAATATGGAAACCATTAAGTTGGAAGCCGCTCCTAAAATTGCTGTTTATACCCCTGATTTCGATTCAAGAGGAGAGCGAATCCAACCTTGGGACGATGCTGTGACCCTGGTGCTGACCTATGCTGAGATTCCTTACGACAAGATTTATGACAGGGAAGTGGTATCCGGTAAACTTGCTGAATATGATTGGTTGCATTTGCATCACGAAGATTTCACCGGCCAGTATGGAAAGTTTTACCGCTCCTTTGGGATGCAACCCTGGTATCGGGAAAATCAACGTATCCAGGAAGAACTGGCTACAAGCCTCGGTTATGCTAAAGTTTCTGAGCTAAAACTAGCTGTTGTAAAAGCGATACGTGAATATGTCGGCGGAGGTGGATTTATGTTTGCCATGTGTAGCGCTACTGATTCCTATGATATTGCTCTTGCAGCTGAAGGCATAGATATTTGTGCGGAAGTTTTTGATGGAGATGCCCAGGATCCGCAAGCTCAATCTAAACTCGATTTCAGTAAGTGCTTTGCTTTTAAAAATTTCGAATTGGTGACTAATCCAATGGAATATGAATTTTCAACGATTGATCATCGCAATCGTAATGTCCTTCCCGAGCGTGATTATTTTACCCTCTTCACTTTTTCGGCCAAATGGGATCCTGTTCCAACCATGCTGACTCAAAATCATACAACCACTGTAAAAGGATTTATGGGGCAGACAACTGCTTTTGATAAAAATTATGTCAAATCAGATGTGCTTATCCTTGGTGAAAACAAACCAGAGAATGAAGTCCGTTATATCCACAGTACGTTTGGTTATGGTACCTGGACATTCTATGGAGGCCATGATCCGGAAGATTACAGGCATTATGTTACAGATCCGGATACTGACCTCAACCTACATCCAAACAGTCCAGGCTACAGGCTTATCCTCAATAATGTACTTTTCCCAGCTGCAGAGAAAAAGAAAAGGAAGACATAATCCTATATCTATCTACCGTATAAGGTTCTCCGAACTTTTGGAGCTGTAAATTATTGGTGATTAAATCCAATCTTTGTGCCTGGTAAAGGCACGTATGCACATCTTAGTTCTCAATTTTGAATATCCTCCTTTGGGCGGTGGTGCCAGCCCGGTTTGTCATGAAATCAATAAACGATACGTTGAATCCGGACATAAAGTAACGGTTGTCACCATGATCCACACGGGATTGAAACCATTTGAAATCATTGATGGCGTCGAAGTATACAGAGTTTCATCCCTGCGGAATTTTATTCACATGTCTTATCCGCATGAACAATTATCCTACCTGATTAAAACAAAGGCTTTATTAAAAAATTTAATAGCCTCCAAATCATTTGATGTCTGCCATGCCCACTTTCTGCTTCCGACTGGGATACTTTGTCTCTGGTTGAAACGGAAATATGGAATACCCTCCATTATCACTTCGCATGGAAGCGACGTTCCTGGTTTCAATCCGGACCGTTTCAAATTCTTACACTTGTTGACCCCGCCTTTAATCAGGGCTATTGCCAGGTCGGCTTCGTATATAACTTCCCCGTCTTTTTACCTTGCCACACTGATCAGCAAAGTGATCCAGCAAAAACCTGAGACATTGCAGATCATTCCCAATGGTATCGATCCTACTGCATATTATTCAGGTGCAAAGAAAAATATGATCGTTTCTTCTGGTAGATTTTTACGACGTAAAGGTTTTCATTCGTTGATCTTAGCTGTCAGGAATATTTCAATTCCTGTGGAGCTCCACATTCTGGGCGATGGTCCCATCCGATCTGAATTAGAAAAATTAGCAGAAGGATCGGCAACGCCAATCATTTTTCATGGATGGGTTGACAACCGTTCTGAAGTGTATAAAGAAATATTAGCTTCAGCATCGGTATACTGCCTTGTGTCTTCGCACGAAAATGCAAGTGTTGCGATATTAGAAGCCATGGCTTCTGGATGTGCGGTCATCACATCCGATCAATCTGGATGCCCAGAAATGATAGCGGATGCCGGCATCAAAGTACCGTTTGGAAATCCTGAAGAAATCACAAAAGCTATTCTTTCGGTGATGAA
>Ga0157380_10000249_pt1 | contig 32409 bp, 29 predicted proteins | sample S35metaG_FD_119757 | JGI IMG/M metagenome (GOLD analysis project Ga0157380, IMG submission 119757) | Switchgrass rhizosphere microbial communities from Kellogg Biological Station, Michigan, USA - S3-5 metaG | ecosystem: Host-associated > Plants > Roots > Rhizosphere > Soil | place: USA...
CGGCCTGAGCACGCCTGCTCGACCTGCATCCTGCGCCCCGAGCCTGCCCCTGCAACACGTCCCTCTCCTCCTGCCAATTGCCCAGACAATCTCGACAGTACCCAATCCGAGACGGTCCCCGCAAACCCTGAATGGATCCTCTCGCCCTCCTGATACCAGACAAGCGTCCAGAGTTCGCTTGTTCTGGGCGGATAGCGCATACCGATCGACGCCGCTATCGGCTTCCTTAATCCCCAAGGTGGATAAGCAGCTTGGGGAAGCGTGGCCATTGCCCACCCGGAGACTGAAGTCCAGAATGCGGTCGTGCTCCTACTCAATAGACCTATGAGCAGCGAGATGTTCTGGTTGTGGAGCAGCTGCTGAATCAGGCGTTCTCCGTCGACTCGTTGCTGCACACCTAGCGTCGTAACGCCGACCGGGCATCTTGTCCAGCTATGAGCACTGTTCGCGATCATGGCGAATTCAGTTTTCTCCTCGCTCGTTACACAATCGACCTGTGAGATACCGATACAGCCACGCTAGATTAACGTTTTAACGTGTATCACGGGTTGGTCACAGGACCGACAAAGGCTGGCCGCGGCCGCGCCGGCGTTCGCCAATTACTGGGACGGACTCTTTTTGCCGCGCGGGAACGGGGTGGTCATCGAGACCCAGCCGGAAGGCCAGCTACGCCAAGGGCAGGGCTCTAGCCGTACAACTCACCCGCCATGCCTTCTGCTTCAGAACCGGCTGATTGTGAAATCGACAGCCCGCGAACCAGGCGCCCTGAACGGGGGCTCTCCCCCGCTCTAACGCCGCCGAGAGTCGCGAATCCTCTCCATCCGCGCGGCGAGGTCGCTCAGCTCGACGCCAAGGCCCTTGGTGACGCGAACCAGGGTGGCAAGAGTCGGGTTGGCGACCCCACGCTCCAGCTCGCTGATCCGCTGGAATGGCATTCCAATGCCGTCTGCGAGTTGCTCGTGAGTCATGCCGGCTTCTTCGCGAAGCTCTTCTATCGCTTCGCCAAGCGCTTTGTGGTTCAGCGAGCGCGGCTTGCTTCGGCGGCGAGGGGGCACAATCCGAGCAGCCTTCCGGCCGAGTGGCCCAGTTGTTAACCGTTATAACGTGAAACATCTTTTATTGCTTGCGAAAACGAGCTCCTACGGACTGATAGGGACCGATGCAAGAGAGGGGTTAGCGGCTTGACAGTGACCTGGGAGATGGCAGACGACGAACCGAGCCAAGAGATCGGCAGGACAATCGGGACGAGCGGGGAGACCGCCGTCGATGCCGGAGACGTGCGAGAGGTGCCATGCATTCCTGGCAACAAACGGCGCTGTGCCTCCCCTCCTTGGGTCCTGTTTCGGTCAAGTCCCTGTATCTCTCTCCCCCTTCGTCTAGCCGGACATTCCGTGATTTTCAGATTTGGCTCTGTAGAGCCGAATTATTTGCGGCCAAATGGCCGACAGGGTGAGGTTGCAGCGTGTATTTGCGGACACAAAAAGTGGCCTGCCGGACACCTAGCGGCCGCCTTTTCGGGCCTATCGGACGCCTTTTTCGGCCTAGCGGCCAAGGGCATTTTGGGGTGGCGCCGCGCCCTCCTCATCCGTGTAAGGGGTAGACGTGCGACCCATGGCAAAACAAGCGACGGCTCCCTTGAAGGGTGCCGAGGCAATCGGCGGAGGGGCCCGGGCTGACCCCCAGCTATGCCCGGGCCGTCGGGGTGCTTTGCAGGTGCAATCGCTATACCCCGGCAAGACTGCGTCTCAGCCGGGAAATTTGGCCGGGATGCCCGGACATCGTTCGTGGCCGATCGCGATGGCCCGGCATGAAGCCCGGACATCGGGGCAGGGGGCCGAGCCAATCGCTCGTTCAATCTCAGCGGCACCTCGTAAGCACGCCAGCAGCCTCGCCCACCCTTATCAACCCTGGACTAAGGGGGCAAGGAGGCCAACCCCTTACCCCCCTTCCCAGAGGGTCTCGCGGCTCCTGGCGTCTCTGGACGATCGGAGAAACACGAGTTGCCTCCTTGGACCTAAGTGAACACAATGGGGCTCAGCGAGGCAGACATAGAGGCGGTCGCGCGCCGCGTCGTTGAATTGCTACGCACTAAGAGAGAGCCGCAGGGACACTCGGCCCGACTGGTCGACGCGGCCACCCTTGCCCGCGAGTTGGGTGTCGAGCGTGACTGGGTCTACGCTCACGCTGACGACCTCGGGGCGATTCGCCTGGGTGGTCCCCGCGGCCGACTCCGCTTCGACAGGGAGATCGTCCGCCAGCGCCTAGAAGAAGGAGGGGAGTCATCGCCGCAAACTGCGCGGCCTACGCCTCGTCGAGGGACCAAGCGCAGGAAGTCCGATCGCCTGCCGCGGAGACCGAGAGTAAAGTTGCCCCAAACGCGGCGACGGGCCAGCGGTAGCACGCCGACCCGATCGCCTAGACCACAACATCCGGGAGGTAGCCCCGAATGATGAAGCCTGAACGGCACGATAGCCCTTCCCCGGAAGGGAGGGCCTGATGCCAAGAGAAGCGACCGGCAGCATTGAGACGCGAGTGCTCGCTGACGGCACCCGCGCATTTCTCCTGCGGGTTCGAATCAAAGGCAAGAGGGAGTGGATCGCGCTCCATGAGCGATCTGGCTGCGTCTGCGGCTGTGGCGGAGGATGGGACGAGCCTGGCGCTCGCACTGAGCTGGGGAACATCCTGGCGCGCGTAAGAGCAGGCGTGTGGGAGCGCCCAGCTCCGCCGGAGACGCTAGATCCCACGCAGATCGAGGACGAGGTGCCTCCATACGATGAGTACGCCGATTGGTGGCTGAAGGCGAAGGTCGACGGGGTCATCGGCAAGAAGCCCATCTCGGGCAACACCAAGACCGACTACGAATGGCGGCTCGGATACTCAAAGCGATTCTTCGCTGGCAGACCGATCGACGAGATCGATGGACGACTCTCCCTTGCTTTCAAGGCCTATCTCCTGAAGGAATCGCGAGAAGAGCGTGAGGCCCTTGAGGCAGGTGCCGATCTACGTGATGCCCGCGGCCGAAAAATCGTCCCGCTCGGGCTTGCCTCAATCAAGAAGATCCTCGACACGTTCGCGTCGGTGCTGGACGAGGCAATCGAGGACAAGCATCGGGACGACAATCCAGGGCGCTCGAAGCGAATGCACATCGAGGTGCCGAAGCCAGATCGAACCTACCTCGAGATGGACGAGCTGGCCGCCCTTCTCGACGCCGCAAAGGACCAAGAGGTTGCGCTGCCAAACATGGCGAACATCGCTGTCGAGAAAGGGGGCATGGGGGAGAAGGTCGCGCGACTCACAGCACTCGGGAAGCGTCCTAAGCAAATCGCGGCGGAGCTCTCACGGTCTACCGCGACGGTCACCCATCACCTTCGACGACTCAAAATCAATCTTGGCCGGGGTTATGTTGGTCGTCGCGTCGTCTGCGAGCTATTGGGGCGCTGCGGCCTTCGAGTCAGCGAGCTATGCGATCTGAAAATCGGCCGAGTTCGGCTCCACGATCCCGACGGCGCCAGGTTGCGCATCGTGGACGCCAAGACCAAGGCGGGCGAGCGAATCGTCGAGGTGAGCCCAGATGTCGTCGAGATCATCATCGAGCACATCGATCGGCTCCGGCGCGCCGGCATGCCGACTGGACCAGACGACTATCTAGTTCCCAACGCTCGAGGCAACCGGAGCAGCCGCCAGAGGCTTTGGAAGATCGTCGCGAAGGCTGCACTGCTTGCGAGCGAACGACTGATGGCAAAGGGCTTGGCACCGTTGCCAACGACGACCCCCCATACGCTGCGACGCACCTACATCTCGATTGCGTTGATCGCCAACGAATTCGACGTCAAGTGGGTAATGAGCCAGGTTGGCCACGAAGATTCGACAATGACGATGGACGTCTACGCGCAACTCCAGCAGCGGGTAGACCGCCAGCACGGTGCCAAGTTCGATCGGCTGGTCCGTAGAGCCCGCAAGCAGCTCGCTGGCATTGCGATCACGGTCTGAAGGCAGTTGTTTGGGCTACGTTTGGGCTACGAAGCGCTGAACGGCCCCGAACGGACGATTAACTCGAAGGAGGGAAGCGGGCGCAAACCCGCTTCCCTCCTTGCATCCCGCTGATGGCGAGGGCGGGAATCGAACCCGCGACACCACGATTTTCAGTCGTGTGCTCTACCAACTGAGCTACCTCGCCTGGTAGCTGGCGCCATTGGGAGCGCGCATGGGAAGGCTAGCGACCGGGGGGCGACGGGGCTGATTCGATTGGGGCATGGCTTGGGGTCGTGCAGCGCTTGGGTTGGCCGTGGCGGTCGTGCTGGGCGTGGCGCTCGTCTCCGGGGGCTCGCGGGAGGACTCGGTCCGGCTGCGCTACCTGCCGGAGCGCAACGAGCTGCGGACGGTCGTCGAGTACGGGCGGGGTCAAGCCGTCGACGTGCACTCGCTTGGGGCGCCGCTGGCGATCGGCGCCAATCCGCGTTGGCTGGCGCGGGCACGGCCGCTCGACCCGGGTGCGCCAGGCTGGGCGCGGCGGATGCACCGGCGCTCGCTGCTGGTGCTGCGGGCGTTCACGGACCCTCGCGGCGGCGCCGTCGTGGCAGGCCTGCGCGACGGCTGGGAATACGTCTGGCCACGCGACGCGGGCGCGGTGGCCATCGCTCTCACCTCGGCCGGCTACCGCGCCGAGGCTCGGCAGATCGTCCGCTTCCTGCTCGGCCTCGACCTCGCTGCCGCGGCGCGCTTCCACCGGGACGGCACTCCGGTCGAGGGGCGGGCGGCGCAGGGAGACGCGGCGGGTTGGGTCGCGGCGGCGGCTCGAGCTGTGGGCCTCAGGGCCGACGTCGCCCCCCAACCCTGGCGCGATCGAGCCGACTACCAAGAGGGGGTATCCGGGGACTATCTGACTAACGCGATTGCCTCCACGGCCGGCGAATCGAAAGGCACTTCGGCAGGTGACCTTTCGGTTCGCCGACCGGCCGAACGGGAGATTCGGAGGGAGTTCGGCGTGGGCGGCATGCTCGTGCGCGAGGCGGGCGATTCGGAGTCGGGACTCGACTCAGCCGCCGCATGGGCGGTGCATCCCTTCCCACACCTGGCGCTTTATCCGCTTGCACGTCGCACGCTGCTCCAAATCGCCGCCAGCAGCGGGCGCTTCGGAATCGTCCCTTCCGAGAGCTGGGAAGGCGGTGACGACCCCTGGACAGCGCCTACGGCCTGGGCCGCCTGGAGCCTTGCAGCGCTCGGCGAGCGCCGTGCCGCACTCCATCTCATGGCCGAGCTGCATCGGACTGAGACCACGCGCGGCTTCCTCCCCGAGCGCGTCGACGCCCGCACCGGCATTCCGACCTCGACCACCCCCCTCGCCTGGTCCCACGCCTTCGCGATCCTCGCCCTGCGCGAGCTCTGGCCGTAGTGCGGTCGCACTTTCCGCCGCTGTGCAGCGGTTACTACGACCGATAGGTGGATTGAAACCACGAACCCGCTCGCGGTCGCACTTTTCTCCGCTATCCGGCGGAAAGTGCGACCGCTTTGGGAGTCGTGCTGGCTAGAGCGTCTCGAGCGCCCGCTCTACGGCCTCGCGGGCCGACGCGGCCGGGACGACGCCGGGGGCGTCCTCCATCCGCTCGCGGCCGCTCAGGGCCCAGCTGCGCAGGGCAATCACCGGACGGCCGATCGCTCTGGCGAAGCCGATCTCCGAGAGCGTGCCCCACTCGCCGCCAATCGCGATCACGACCTCGCCCGAGGAGACGACGGCGAGGTTGCGGGCATGGCCGATCCCGGTGGCGACGACGTGGGTGCAGTACGGGTTCGCTTCGCCGACCTCGTGGCCGGGCACGATGCCGATCGCCTCGCCACCGGCCGCGCTCGCGCCGCGACATGCCGACTCCATCGTCCCGCTCATGCCACCGCAGACCAGCGTCACGTCGGCCTCGGCGAGCAGCCTGCCGACCTCCTCTCCCAACCGCGCCGCCTCGGAGTCCGGCGCGCACCCGGCCGGGCCGATCACCGCCACCTGCCGCGGCCTCTCCCGCTCGCTCATTCGGAGCCAGAGTCTTTCATCGAGCGCATCAGCCCCAACGCCCCCTCCTTGTGCAGCGGCTCGTTGAGGTTGCCGCACTTGGGGCTCTGCACGCAGGAGGGGCAGCCGGACTCGCAGGGGCACTCGGCGATCAGCCGCTCGGCGTCGCCGAGCAGGCGCTCGAACTGCTCGTAGCCGCGCAGCGTGATTCCCACCCCGCCCGGATGACCGTCGTAGATGAAGATCGTCGAGCGGCCGGTCTGGAAATGAACGTTGGTCGAAAGGCCGCCGATATCCCAGCGGTCGCACATCGCGATCAGCGGCAGCACCGCGATCTGGCCGTGCTCGGTCGCGTGCAGGGCGCCGAGCAGGACGTCGGGCGCCAGCGCCCCGCTCAGCTGCTCGGGCAGCACGTACCAGAGCGCCTGGGTGACGAAGTGCTGCTCGGGCAGCTCCAGCGAGACGATGTCGAAAGGCTCCTGATCGGAGATCGAGACCCGCTGGTAGGCGATCACCTGCTCGGTCACCGAGACCTCGCCGAAGTGCAGCTCCACACCCGCGGTCGTCCGCTGCTCGCGCACCCGCTCGATGTAGATCTCGGTCTCCTTCTTCGGCCGCGTGTACCAGTCGCCGTCGAAGCGCGAGACAACCGCGCGCCGCCCCTCGACGTCGAGATGCTCGACCTCGTAGGAGCGACCGAGGTGGAGGTAGATCGCGCCGGGATGGATCGTGGTGAAGGCGCGCTCGGACTCGACCAGGCCGAGCATCTCGCCCGAGTCGCGCTCGATCACCGCCACCGAGTCGGGCGAGGCGGAGCGCAGCGGGATCTTCGAGGCGACGAACTCGCTGCTGCGCGGCATCACCCGCCCCCCCGCCTGGCGCAGCTGCCCCGCCGAAACGAGCCGCTCAGCCCGATCCCGCCAGTCGGGACCGAAGACCTCGGCGTCCTCCTCGCTCAGCGGCAGCTCGTAGGCCGCGGCGACCATGTGCCGCGAGGCGATCTGCTCGCTGGCGTGGTCGAGGATCGCCGCCTCGACCGGCCGCCCGATGAACTCGTCGGGATGGCGGCAGAAGAACTGGTCGAGCGCATCCTGGCCGGCTACGTAGACGGCGAGGCCCCGCCGCCGGCGCCCCGCCCGTCCCCACATCTGGCGCAGACTGGCGACGGTTCCGGGGAAGGTGACGCAGATCGCCGCGTCGAGCTCGCCGATGTCGATGCCCAGCTCCAGCGCGTCGGTGGCGACGACGGCGAGCAGCTCGCCGCCGGAGAGCCGCGCCTCGATCTCGCGACGCTGCTGCGGCGTGTAGCCACCGCGGTAGGGGGCGATCCGCGCCGCCAGCTCCGGCTTGCCGCGCGCCTCAAGCGATTCGCGGGCGAAGCGCTGGATCAGCTCGATCCCGCGCCGGCTCTTGAGGAAGCAGATCGTCCGCACCCCGTGGGAGACCAGCTCGGCAAGCAGGTCCGCCGCCTCGCCGAGGGCCGAGCGCCGCGTCCCGGTCGCCTTGTCGATCAGCGGTGGGTTCCACATCGCGATCTCGCGCCCGGTGCTCGGCGCGCCGTCGTCGTCGATCAGCTCGAACGGCGTCCCGACCAGCTCCTCGGCCAGGCCGACCGGGTTGGCGATCGTCGCCGAGGCGAGCAGGAAGCGCGGCTCGCCCCCGTAGGCGCGCGCCACCCGCCGCAGCCTCCTCAGCACGTTGGCGACGTGGGAGCCAAATACGCCACGGTAAGTGTGCGCCTCGTCGACGACGACCCAGCCGAGGTTGGCGAGGAAGTCTCCCCAGCTCTTGTGGTGGGGCAGGATGCCGACGTGCAGCATGTCCGGGTTGGTTAGGACGAGGTTGCTGCGGCGGCGGATCGCGGGGCGCTCCTCGCGCGGCGTGTCGCCGTCGTAGATCGCCTCGCGCAGTCCGGGCGGACGCAGCGCCGCCAGCTTGCGCGCCTGGTCCTGTGCCAGCGCCTTGGTCGGGTAGAGGTAGAGGGCGCGGCGCTTGGCGTCGCCGGCAATGCCGTCCAGCACCGGCAGGTTGAAGGCAAGGCTCTTGCCCGAGGCGGTGCCGCTGGTGATCACCAGGTTGGAGACAGCCGCCGCCTTCAGCGCCTGGATCTGGTGCGAGTAGAGGCGCTCGACGCCGGCGCGCTTCAGCGCCTCGGCGAAGCCGGAATCGAGCGAGCCCGGCAGCGCTGCCGTCCGCGCCTTGCGCTCCTCCTCGCTCGACTCGGCGACGATGCGACCGTCGCGGCGCGCAGGGTCGAGCGCGATCGACCACGGTGCCTCCAAGAGACTCCTGGCCATCAACCGCTCCAAGGATCGTCAAATGACGAGATCCAGGCGTCGCCAGGCAAGGACGCAGGAGGCCGGAGTAGCAGCGCTACTTCGGCCTCCGAGGACGCCGCATGGCGACGATCTGGGGGCGTCATCTGACGATCCGCCCAGCCACACGCATCGCCTGCAGCGAGCTGCGGTCGTGGATGCGCAGGACGTCGGCGCCGCCGCGCACGGCTAGGGCCACGGCAGCGACCGTCCCCCACTCGCGTTCGCTAGCCGGCAGCCGCTCCTCCCACGAGCCGGCCAGCACCGCGCCGACGAAGTCCTTGCGCGAGAGCGAGACGTAGAGCGGCAGCCCCAGCGAGCGCAGCTCGGGCAGCCGCCGCAGGATCTCCAGGTTCTGCGCGGTTGTCAGGTCGAAGTCGAGTCCGGGGTCGATCGCGATCTGCTCCTCGCTCACCCCAAGCCCCCGTGCCATCTCGACTCTCCCCCCCAGCCAAGACTTCATGTGCTCGACCACGTCGCCGTAGCGGCGCGGGGGCCGGTCGACCCGCGGCGGTCCCTCGATGTGCATCAACACGTAGCCGCACCCCGCCTCCCCCACCAGCTCGAACATCTCCTCGCTGCCGCCGGAGATGTCGTTGACGGTGACAGCGCCCGCCGCGAGCGCCGCCCGCGCGACCTCGACCGAGAAGGTGTCGGCGGAAACCGGCACGCCGGACCGGGCCAGCCCTTCGATCGCCGGCACCAGCGCCGCCGCCTCGACCTCGGCCGGCACCGGCGGCCCGCTGCGCGCCGCCACCGCCCCCACGTCGAGCATGTCGAACCCGGCCTTGACCAGCGCCAATCCGTCGGCGATCGCCTGCTCCGGCGTCCCGCTCCGAGCCCCCTCGTACATCGAATCGGCAGTCACGTTGACGATCCCCGCGGCCAGCGGCTGGGCCAGGTCGAGGCTGCGATCGGCGAGGCGCCAGCTCATCCGGCTACCGTAGCGACCGCACCATGGCACTGCGATGCGTCTACACCGACCTCGACGGGACCTTGCTCGGCAAGGGCTCCTCGCTCTTCCGCGACGACGAGGGGGCGTTCTCGCTGGCCCAGTCCCGCGGCCTGGAGGCCTGCCACCGGGCCGGGGTCGAGGTCGTGATCATGTCCGGCCGCCGCGAGCCGCAGGTGCACGAGTGCGCTCGCCTGATGGGCCAGTCCTCCTACATATACGAGGCCGGCTGCGCCTTCGCGATCGACGGCGAGACGACGCTGATGACGGGGGATCTCGTCCCCGACGAGGACGGCACCGTCTACGAGAAGATCGAGCAGCGCGGCATCCCGAAGATGCTGTTCGAGCGCTACGAAGGGCGGCTCGAGTACCACGCCCCCTGGCACACCGGCCGCATCCTCTCCCACCTCTTCCGGGGGAAGGTCGACGTCGAGGAGGCCAACCGGGTGCTCGAGGCCGAGGGGCACGACGACCTGCGGCTGCTCGACAACGGCGCGATCGGCCGCGAGATGCCGGCGATCGACGGGCCGACCCACGCGTACCACCTCGTCCCCAAGCTGGTCAGCAAGGCCGGCGCCGTGGCCGCCCACGGCCGCGCCCGCGGCTACGCGCCGGACGAGTGCATCGGGGTTGGGGACTCGGTCGAGGACCTCGAGGTCGCCGCCGCGGTCGGTCGCTTCTTCGTCGTCGCCAACGGGCCCGAGCGCGACCCCGGCCTGCGCGCCGCGATGCCCGCTTGGGACAACGTCACCGTCACCGAGGGGGCGATGGGCGACGGCTTCTACGAGGCGGTCGTCTCGACCCTGATGGAGCGTCACTGAGGCTCCACTAGTATCGGTCCCGGCCGACCCTCGACCCCCGGAAGGAGCACCCCTTGTCGCAGGACACCGCGACGGTAGCCGAGCAGGAGTACCTGGAGATCATGTTCTGGCTGGAGGAGGCCGGGCTGCCGATGACCGGCGCCAACATCGCCCGCGCGATGCAGCTCTCGCCCCCCACCGTGCACGAGATGATCGGCAGGCTCATCGGCGACGGCTACGTCGCGCGCAAGCCCGACAAGTCACTCGAATTCACTGCCTCGGGGCGCGAGCACGCCAGCCACATCGTGCGCCGCCACCGCATGATCGAGCGCTTCCTCACCGACGTGCTCGGGATCCCCTGGGACGAGGTGCACGAGGAGGCCGAGCGGATCGAGCACGCGATGTCGCCGGTGCTGGAGGAGCGGATGCGAGCCGCGATCGGCGACGCGACCACCTGCCCGCACGGGCACCCGATCGTCGAGGGAATCCGCGAGCAGGGCTCGCTGCTCGCGGACGTCGAGCCCGGCGCCAAGGTCACCGTGCTGCGCTTCGAGAACGAGGCCGAGGAGCTGCTGCACTACCTCAAGGACGCCGGCCTGGACCCAGGGCTGGAAGGGACGGTCGAGAGCTCCGGCGAGGAGGGCGTGACGATCGCCTCCGCCGATGGCAAGCACCAGGTGTCTCGCAGCGTCTCAGAGACGGTGTCGGTGCGCGCCGACCCGGCGCCGCCGCCCAGGGCGACGATCCCCGAGCAACTCGTGCTGTCTTCAGACCGCTACGGCCGCTGAGGCGGCGTCGTCGGAAACGAAACTAGGCGGGTGAGCCGGCGCGAACGCGCTCGAGGGCCCGCGCGATCCGCGCGACCCCCTCGGGGATCCGCTCGGGCGGCACGCTGGCGAAGGAGAGTCGGAGGCTGTTGGCGCCCCCTTCGATCATGAAGTCGGGGCCGGAGACGAAGGCGACGCCCTCGCTCTTGGCCTCGGCGAGCAGCGCCGTGGTGTCGGTGCCCTCGGCGAGGTCGAGCCAGAGGAAGTAACCGCCGCCGGGGATGACGAACTCGGCCTCGGGGATCTGCTCGTTCAGCGCCTCGACCAGGACGTCGCGGCGCGCCCGCAGGGCGTCTTTGACGAAGTCGATGTTGCGATCGAGCCCCCCCGAGCGGCAGAGCTCGAGCACCACCGACTCGGCCAGCATGTTCGGCGAGATGTAGGTCTCATTGGCCCGCTTCGCCAGCTTTGCGATCTCGGCGCCGGGACCGGCGAGGTAGCCGACCCGCACGCCGGGGCTGACCGTCTTTGAGAAGGATGAAGCGTGGACAACGCGGTCGGCCTTGTCGATTGAGAGCATCGTCTCCAGCGCCTCGCCCTCGAAGGGCAGCTCGCGGTAGGGGTCGTCCTCGAAGATCCAGAAGCCGTGCTCGGCGGCCAGCTCGACCAGCCGCACCCGCTTGACGGCCGAAAGCGTGCAGCCGGCGGGGTTGTGGAAGTTGGGAATGACGTGGGCGAGCTTGATCGGGCCCTCGGCGAGCGCCGCTTCCAGCGCCGCGACGTCCAGCCCGTCGGCCTCCAGCGCGACCGGCACCAGCTCGACCCCCAGCCGCTGCAACATCAACAGGGTGCGGTCGTAAGTCGGCTGCTCGACCACAACCCGATCGCCCGGCTCGAGCAGGTGCTCGAAGAGCATCCAGCCGGCCTCCAGCGACCCGTTGGCGACCATCACCTGCCCGGCGTCGAGGCCTCCGTGGCGCTCCGCGATCCACTCGCAGAGCCCCGGATGCCCGATCCCGGTCCCGTAGGAGAGCGCCTTTTCCCAGTCCTCGGCCAGCGCGACCGCCGCCGCCTCCCGCACCGCATCCCGCGGCAGGATGTCGGCGCTGGGCGCCCCGCGTGCAAACGAAATCGTGTCGGAAGCCATACGCCCCGACCCTAGCAACGCGCCCGCCTCGCCGATTCGCTCCCTCCAAGGGGGCGAATCCGGAGCGTGTCTGAGCTTATGGGTCCACATGGCACCACAAAGTCAGACACCCCCGGTGTGGGGGCTGAGGCGGGGGCAGATCCGGGAGCGGGAGCTAGCGGACCTGGCAACTCGGCAACGGGGTGTGGTGACGTGGGACCAGCTACGCGCGCTTGGATTCGAGTCGACCGGGATCAGGCGGCGACTCGGGGATGGTCGCCTGCATACGGTGCATCGCGGGGTCTACGCCGTAGGGCATCCGCACCTGAGCCTCCAGGCCCGTTGGCTGGCGGCGGTTCTGGCCTACGGTGAGGTGGCGCTGCTAAGCCACCGAAGCGCCGCAGCGCTCTGGGGACTGGCAAAGCCTTGGCCTCCGGCTGTCGACGTGACCGCCTCCGAAGGACGGCAGGGAGTTCGTCGCAGGGAGAGAATTTGGATCCACCGAGGTCGGATCCACCCGGAGGATCGAGCGGTTCGCGCTGGGATCCCGGTGACCACTGTCGCCCGCACGCTCTTCGACCTCGCTGAATTCGTCAGCTTCAAGCGCCTCGAATCCGCCTGGGAGGAGGCTGACCGCCTCGGCTTCCTGGAGCTGCGGGCTGTCGCGCGCGTCTGCGAGCGGGGATATGGCCGCCGGGCCCTGCGCCCGATTCGACGCCTGCTCGTAGAGGCACGCGCCACGACGATCACCCGCTCGCCCCTCGAGGACGAGTTCGCGGCCTTCTGCCGCGACCACGATCTGCCGACGCCGTCTTTCAACACAACCGTCCTCGGCTTCGAGGTCGACGCCCTCTGGCCCCGCGAGCGCCTCGCCGCGGAGCTCGACAGCTGGGAATTCCACCGCCACCGCGCAGCCTTCGAGCGCGACCGAGCCCGCGACACCACCCTTCAGGTCTCTGGCTACAAAACCATCCGCATCACCCACCGGCGCCTCCACCAAGAAGCTCCCATCCTGGTGAAAGCCCTCCGAGCGCTACTCGCCGCCGAACCTGCTGCGTCCTGACCCAGCGCCTCTGCCGGTGGGTGGCGTGGATTTGGGGGACCACCCGAGGAGGCGGCGCAGCCGCCCCCCGCAGCGGGTGGTGGCACCAAATCCGCGACAGGACCCGCCGGTCCAACGACTCTGGCTCAGGAGCCCCGCAAGACTTCGACGGCGATCTTTGCCGTCTCGGTCGGGCTTTCGCCGACCCGCACGCCCTTCGCTTCGAGCGCGTCCTTCTTCGCCTGTGCCGTGCCCGAGGAGCCGGAGATGATCGCGCCGGCGTGGCCCATCTGCTTGCCGGGGGGCGCGGTGAAGCCGGCGATGTAGGCGACCACGGGCTTGGAGATCTCGGCGGCAATGAACTCGGCCGCTCGCTCCTCGGCGTCGCCGCCGATCTCGCCGACCATCACGATCAGATCGGTCTCGGGGTCGGCCTCATACAGCGTCAGGATGTCGATGAAGTCGGAGCCGATGATCGGGTCGCCGCCGATGCCGACGATCGAGGAGTTGCCCTCGCCGGCCTGCTTCAGCTCGTTGCCGATCTGGTAGGTCAGCGTGCCCGACTTGGAGACGACGCCGATCTTGCCCGGATCGAAGAACTGTGCCGGGATGATGCCGACGTTTGCCTTGCCGGGGGACAGGACACCGGGGCAGTTCGGCCCGATCAGCCGCACTCCAGCCTCCTTCGCCTTCCAGTAGGTATCGAGCATGTCGAGCACCGGGATCCCCTCGGTGATCGCGATCACCGTGTGCACGCCGGACTCGATCGCCTCGTCGATCGCCGGGGCGGCGAAGCGCGCCGGCACGAAGATCATCGAGGTGTTTGCCCCCGCCTCTTCGACCGACTCCTTGATCGAGTCGAAGACGGGCACGCCCTCGACGTCCTGGCCGCCCTTGCCGGGGGTCACCCCGGCGACGAGGTCGGTCCCGTAGGCGCGGTTGCGCAGGCCGTGGAAGGAGCCCTCGCGGCCGGTCAACCCGGAGACGACCAGCTTGGTCTCCTTGTCGACGATGATGCTCATGCTCCACCAGCCAGCTCGACGACCCGCCGCGCCGCGCCGAGCATCGTCGTCTCCTGGTGCAGGTTGGGAAGGTCGGCCTCGGCGAGGATCTTCAGGCCCTCCTCGGAGTTGGTGCCATCGAGGCGCACGACCAGCGGCAGCTTCAGGTCCATCTGCGCGGAGGCCGTGACGATGCCGTTGGCGATCTCGTCGCAGCGGGTGATGCCACCGAAGATGTTGAAGAGGATCGCCGTCACCTTGGCGTCGGAGGTGATCACCGTCAGCGCGTCGACGATCGCCTCAGCCTTGGAGCCACCGCCCGCGTCGAGGAAGTTGGCCGGCTTGCCGCCCGCCTGGGCGACGACGTCCAGGGTCGACATGCAGAGCCCGGCGCCGTTGGCGAGGATGCCGACGTTGCCGTCGAGCTTGACGTAGGTGAGGCCCTTCTCCTTCGCCATCGCCTCTTGCGGATCGTCGGCTGTGTCGGCGATCTCGGCCAGCTCCTGGTGGCGGAAGAGCGCGTTGCCGTCGATCGTCACCTTGGCGTCGAGCGCGACGACCTCGCGGTCGCCGGTGACGATCAGGGGGTTGACCTCGATCAGGTTCGCGTCCTCCTCGCGGGCCACCTCGGCCAGCTTCACCAGTACCTCAGCGGCTTGGTCGCGCACGTCCTCGTCGAGCCCAGCGGCATCGACGATCGGCCGGGCCGCGGCAGCGTCGAAGGGTCGGGTCGGGTCGATGTGGCGCTTGACCAAAGCGTCGGGGTCCTCCGCGGCGACAGCCTCGATGTCCATCCCGCCCTGCTTCGAAACCATGGCCAGCAGCTTCTTCTCGCCACGGTCGAGGATGACCGAGGCGTAGTACTCCGAGGCGATGTCCGAGCCGCCCTCGATCCAGACCTGGTCGACCCGGAAGGGGCCCTCGCCGTGCGGCCCGACGATGTCCATGCCGAGAATCGCATCGGCATAGGTCCGCGCCTCCTCGGCGTCCTGGGCGATCTTGATCCCCCCGGCCTTGCCGCGGCCGCCGATCAAAACCTGGGCCTTGATCGCGCAGGGGTAGCCGATCCGCTCCGCCGCGGCGACCGCATCCTCGACCGTGGACGCGACCTCGCCGCCCGGCACGGCGATGCCGTGCTTGTCGAAAAGCTGCTTGCCCTGATACTCGAGGAGGTCCATTCGCAGAGGGCGCCGCTCGGGCGCGGGCGGCAGCCTATCCGACCTTCCCTTTCAGGTGCCGCGCCGCCTGGCCGCCGGGCGATTGGCATAATGCGCCGCCGCCGATGCCACTCCCTGCTCTCAAAACCATCAAATGGGTGACCACCGACTGTTACGGCACCTTGATCGACTGGGAGAAAGGCATCATCGACGCCTGCAAGAAAGAGGCGGAGAAAGATGGCTTCAGCTTCGAGGAGGAGCCGTTCCTGGCTCGCTTCATGGAGGTCCAGGCCGAAATCATGGCCGGCTCCTACGAGCTCTACGCCGAGGTGCTGCGCCGGACGATCGTCAAGGTCGCCGGCGAGCTTGGCTGGGAGGTCGAGCCTTCGAGAGCCCAGTTCCTGCCCGACAGCGTCGCCTACTGGCTTCCATTCCGCGAGGCAAACGCGGCGATGGACCGGCTCGGCAAGCGCTACGAGATCGGCATCATCTCCAACATCGACGACAAACTGCTTGGCATCTCCCGTCGTCACCTGCGGACCGAACTCGACCTGGTCGTCACCGCACAGCAGGTGCGCAGCTACAAGCCCGATCCCGTCCACTTCAAAGAGGGGGCGCGGCGGATCGGCGGCAAGAAAGGCTGGGTCCACATCGGCTGCAACTACACCAACGACGTCGCCCCACTGCTGAAAATGAAGGTACCCGTGATCTGGGTCAACCGCCATGGCGAGAAACTCGAGGGCCGCAAAGCGCCCAGCGCCACGGTGAAGACCTTCCGGGACGCGGTCAAAAAGCTCGGCGCGTCCTGAGCGACCTCTAGCGTTTCGCAACTTCGGCGGGCGTTGTTGTTTCGACCAGGTAGGTCGGCCGCCGGCAAATGTTTATGTATCGACTCGCACAAAGCAGGCTGCGCCGCGGGGCGCGGCTGAGCCTCGCCGCAGGCGTGCTCGGGCTGCTCTGCTTGCTGGCCGCTGTCTGGCAGCGCACCGACGCCACGGCCGCCACAGCCCAGCCGCCCAGCTTCGTCGTGATCCAGACCGACGACCAGACCCTCGAGAGCCTCTACGCGACCTTCCGCCAGCCGGCCATCCAGGCGATGCCGAACACGCTCGATCTGATCGCCAAGCGCGGCATGACCTTCAACCGCTACTACGTGTCCTACCCGCTCTGCTGCCCCTCGAGGGTCAGCATGCTGACCGGCCGCTACGCCCACAACCACGGTGTCAAGGGGAACGTCCAGCCCAACGGCGGCTACAGCGGCTTCGCCTTTCGGGCCGCGGCGAGCCACAACATCGCCACCTGGCTGCAGGCGGCCGGCTACCGCACGATCCACGTCGGCAAGGCCCTCAACGGCTACGGCGACGAGCCCTATGACAACGGGACCTCGGTGCCGCCGGGATGGAGCTCCTGGCACTCGGTCCTCAAAGCCGACACCCACCACTACTTCTACGGCTACTCGCTCAACAACAACGGCACGATCGAGGGCCCTTTCGGCGACTCCGGGAGCTGGGAGACGCGCGAATACGGGGTCCGCGACGATCTTGGCTGCCCCTACGCCCCGCTCAACGGCCTGCCCTGCTACTACGAGACCGACACGCTGACCAACTACGCGATCCAAGGGCTGCAGGAAACGTCACCCGAACAGCCCTTCTACCTCCAGCTCGACTACACGGCACCGCACGGCGACTTCCGCCGGCCGGCCGGGCCCGAGCCGGCCCCGCGTCACTACGACTGGTTCAAGGGCGCGCCGATGCCGCACGACCGCGCAGAAGGCTTCGCCGAGGGCAACGTCACCGACAAGCCGAGCTTCATCCGCGGCTCGGAATACCTGACGCTCGGCGAGATCCACACCTACCGCATCTACTGGAACAAGCAGCTCGAGGCGCTGCGCGCGATCGACGACGGCGTGAAACTGCTGATGGACACGCTCGGCAGCCAGCACCGGCTGCGCAACACCTACGTCATCTTCACCTCCGACAACGGCTTCTTCTTCGGCGAGCACCGCCTGATCGGCGGCAAGTTCCTCGCCTACGAGCCGGCCACTCACCTCCCGTTCCTGATCCGCGGCCCGCGCATCCGGCCCGGCTCCGAATCCGATGAGCTGGTGCAGAACATCGACCTCGCCCCGACCATGCTCGAGCTGTCGGGGGCAACCGCCGACAAGAGCATCGACGGGCGCTCGCTGCTGCCGTTCCTGCGCGACCCCGAACTGCGAACCCTGCGCCCGCTCCTCTTCGAGTCCTTTGTCGAGACCTCCGACGTAACCGAAAACGGCGCGATCATCGAACGCGGGGCCAGCACGCCCACCGCGGCCCGAGCCAGTCGCGGGGCATCGGCCTCGATCCTGGCGCCGCCGAAGGACTACGAGGGAATCCGCCTCGGCCCGTACAAGTACATCGCCTGGCCCAACGGCGAGAAGGAGCTCTACAACCTCGAAAAGGACCCGAATGAGCTCAACAACATCGTCCGCATCCCCAACTACTTCCCGATCCGCAACTACCTGCACCGGGAACTGCGCGACCTGGAGAACTGCGTCGGCAGGGGCTGCCACGAAGAAGCGTCCGAAATCCCCCTTACCCGCAAGGAACGCCAGGCTGAAATCCGTCGCAAGAAGCGGGAACTGCGCGAAAACCGCAAGGAGCAGAAGGAACAGAAACGGTAGGGCCTCTGGCCGGCGGGTCCTGTCGCTGCAGGGGACCCACCGCCCCTTCCGGTCGCTAAAGCGTCCTCAGGGGCGGTCCCCCCTACAGCGCCACCCGCCGGAGGGGCGCCTTCCGGGCTGCAGCTGGCGTTTATCTGGGAGGAGAGCTACTCGATTACTGCTAGGACGTCGCCAGCGGAAACGGCGGCACCCTCGGCAACGTTCAGCGAAGTGACTTTGCCGGCTCGGTGGGCGACGATCTCGTTCTCCATCTTCATCGCCTCGATAACGCAGATCAGGTCGCCCTCGGCCACCTCGGCGCCCTGCTCGACGGCAACCTTGAAGACAGTGCCCTGCAGGGGCGAAGGCAGGGACTCGCTGGAGGCTCCGCCGCCCGAGCCGGATTTGCGCTCGCGCTTGGGTGGGCGCTTGCCGCCCGCCGCAGCAACCGCTCCCCCGGCGATCGCCTCGCCGATCACCTTGACGTCGAAGAGCTTGCCGGAGACCTCGACCTTGTAGTCGCGGGCGATCTGCGCGCCCTTCTCGTCATCGGCGGGCGCGGCGACCGTCTCCGGCGCCGTCGACTTGAGCCAGTCGCGGTCTTCCATCAGGTCGCGGCAGGTCTCGCCGCCCACCCACTGCTCGGTGGCGAGCAGGGCCTTGTGGAAGGGGATCAGGGTCGTCAGGCCACCGATCTCGTACTCGTCCAGCGCTCGCAGCATCCGCCGCGTCGCGTGCTCGCGGTCGACGTCCCAGACGATCAGCTTGGCCACCATCGGGTCGTACATCGGCGTCACCTCGGAACCCGCCTCGACTCCGGAGTCGACGCGGACTCCGGGGCCCGCCGGCTCGCGGTAGGTGGTGATCGCACCGGGCGCGGGGGCAAATTTCTTGTGTGCGGCCTCGGCGTTGATCCGGCACTCGATCGCCCACCCGCGCAGCTGCACGTCCTCCTGGGCGACGGAGAGCGGCTCGCCGGCGGCGACGAGGATCTGCTCGCGGACGATGTCGATCCCACTGACCATCTCGGTCACGCAGTGCTCGACCTGCACCCGGGTGTTCATCTCGAGGAAGAAGTACTCGTCGCCGACCTGCATCCCCTCGACCGTGCCGGCGCCCCGGTAGCCGACCGCGGCGGCCGCGTCAGTGGCGATCTTGCCGATCCGCTCGCGCATCTCGGCGTCGACCCGCGGGCCGGGCGCCTCCTCGATCACCTTCTGGTGACGACGCTGGACCGAGCAGTCGCGCTCGCCGACGTGGATCACGTTGCCGTGGGAGTCGGCCAGCACCTGGACCTCGACGTGGCGCGGGTCCTCGAGGTAGCGCTCGACGTAGACGCGCGAGTCAGAGAAGAACTTCTCGCCTTCGCGGGCGGAGCCCTCGAAGGCCTCCTCCAGGTCGTCCGGCGTCATCGCAACGCGAAAGCCCTTGCCGCCGCCACCGCCCGCGGCCTTGCAGGCGACCGGGTAGCCGGCTTCCTCGGCCTGCTTGCGGGCTGCCTCTATATCCGGTGCAGCCTCAGTCGCGCCCGGGACGATCGGCACCCCTGCCTCGGCCATGATCTCGCGCGCCCGCGTCTTGGAGCCCATTGCGTCGATCGCCTCGGGGGGCGGGCCGATGAAGACGATCCCCGCCTCGGCGCAGGCGCGGGCGAAGTCGGCGTTCTCGGCGAGGAAGCCGTAACCGGGATGGATCGCTTCGGCGCCCGCCTCCTTAGCGGTGTCGATGATCTTCAAGACGTTCAGGTAGCTCTCGGCCGGGACCGCCGGGCCGATCAGGAAGGCCTCGTCGGCCTCGCGCACGTGCGGCGCGGCGCGGTCGATCTCCGAGTAGACGGCGACCGAGCGGATGCCCATCTCCTTGAGCGTGCGGGCGACCCGGATCGCGATCTCGCCGCGGTTAGCGATTAGGACCTTCTGGAACACGGCGGCGCAGTCTAATCGGAGGGAGGGAGGCGACGGGGGCACGCCCGCCCCGACAAGTCGCAGGGCTAATTAGCCCTGCGACTTTGAGTATCCGCCGGTTCGGGCGTGCAGCCGTCGCCTCTTCGTGCGGGCTGGGCCGCGCCGCCGCCATGGCCTTCGGCTGAACAGCTTGGGTGGGCCGGGCTGTGGCGTCGGTGCAAGCTTCAATCGCGCTTGTAGCGGCTGGCTACGTACTCCTCTACCCAAGCGGTGGAGCTTCTCCAGGTGCCATCGGCGGCCTTGGCGGCCTTGAGCCGACCGCGCACGGCCGCGACACGCAGAGCGTTCGCCGAGAGCTCGTCGGTTGCCAGCGCCGGGAGTGGAACGAGGCGCGCCGGACCGGCGATGGCGGGTACGACGAACTTGCAGAGGTTGTCCAGGATCGCCCGCGCGAGGAATTCGCCAAGTGGCCCGTGGTCGCCCTTGTCGGCACGGCGCAAAGCAGCCAGGTATCGGGAGCGATTGCCCTTGTAGATGATCGCGGGCGGGTACCCGAGGCGAACGAGCAGCAGGTTGAGGAGGAGTCTGCCGGTGCGACCGTTGCCGTCGAGGAAGGGGTGGATCTGCTCGAAGCGGGCGTGCAGAATCGCCAAGGACTCAGCGATGGTCGACTCCTCCGCCTTGCGCAAGGCCTGTGCATCGGCGATCCAATCGCGAACCAGCACCGGGACGTCCGTCCAATCGGGCGGTCGCATCCCCCCCGGGAAGGGCTCGATGTGGTGCTCGCGAAACGAGCCCGGCCGCTCCCTTGGAGTGGCCTGAGGGTGAGGTGCCACATCCCACACCGGAGTCATCGCAAGGCTGTGAACCTGGCGCACCTCTGCCAAGCCGATCAACTTGCCACTTCCCCAATCTCCCGGCTGGATCCCATGTCCGTAGACCCAGTCGGCCGCATCGGCGTATCCACGAACCTCGAGGTATTCGCTCAGCTCCTTGTTGCCGACTGCGCGACCCTCGGCGAGCAGCAGCTCGACCTGTTTGAGGACGAGGGTGTTGCCCTCGATCGCGGTGGAGTGATGGGCCTCCTCAAGCCAAATGCCCCGCCAGATCCCTTCTGCCTCCTCTGGCGAGGGCAGCCCTCCAAGCCTCTCCCGCAGCTCTCCGATCTGAACCTGAAGCCGTTTGTAGATGTCGGCTCGTGACGGCCTTCCCCGTTTTGGGGATTCAATTTTGTTTGGCTGAGACATATATTAATAGTACCGAACAAATTCTAAAGTTGTTCGTCTGAACGCCAAGTAATTGTTCCGTACACTTTCCTAGGAGGACTTACAGCTAGGGTCCGCGACCATGTTGATCGAGCTTCAGAGCCACTCGACTGTGTCGGACGGGCAGTTGGCGCCGGGGGAAGTGGTTGCGCAGGCCTGGGAAGCTGGGGTGACGACGCTGGCGCTGACGGACCACGATGCGGTTTCCGGAGTGCCCGAGGCGGCGGAGGCCGCAAGGGGCCTTGGGATCGAGTTGGTACCGGCGATCGAGATGTCCTGCGTGCACGAGTACGCGGAAGACCTGCATGTGTGCGGGTACTGGGTCGACCTGGAGAAGATCGCTCCGGCCTGCGATCGGGCCCAGCGGGAGCGGGTCAACCGGGCCGGCGAGATCATCGAACGGCTGCGGAAATGGGGCTTCGAAGTCAAGCTCGAGGACGCCGAACGCGAAGCGGGCGACGCGCTCTCGATCGGCCGCCCCCACATCGCCCGCGCGGCCGGCGCAACCGGCGACCTCGGCCCCTTCTTCGAGGAGTACCTCGTCCCGGGCGGCAAGGCCTTTGTAGCGCGCCGCTGGCCGACAGCCGAGCAAGCAATCGACCTGATCCACGACGCCGGCGGCGTCGCGGTAATCGCCCACCCTTACTGGGATATCTCAGAGCCGAACGAGGTCGAGGACCTGATCCGCTCCCTCGGCGCCGACGGCGTGGAGACCTTCTACCCAACCCACAGCAAGGAGCAGACCGAACATCTGCTCTCCCTCTGCGCCGAGCTGAACCTCATCCCAACCGGCTCCTCCGACTACCACGGCCCGACCCACAAGACCTTCTCGAAGTTCGGCGACTACGACACCTACGGGCTGGGCGAACCCCAGGTTCCCGCACGTCCGTCCTAACAGCTTCGCGGCAAAGGGAGGACGGCCGCCGCCTCCCAAAACACTCAAGCGCGGCTCCTGCCGCGCGTTTTGGGAGGCGGCGGCCGTCCTCCTCACCGCCCGTGCATTAGGGTGCCCTAACGATGAAGGTGGGGGATCCAGTCAGCGAAGGTGCCGGGCGTGCGATCGAGCATCTGAACGACGACCACGACGACGCGCTGCTGGATATGGCGCGGGCGATCGGTGACTGCCCGGAGGCGACGGCAGCGCGCTGTGTCGATGCGGACCAGGCCGGCTTGGATCTGATCGCTGAGACGCCAGGCGGCGAGGTGCCAGTGCGAGTGGCTTACGACGAGCCGATCGAGGGGCCGGAGGGCTTGCGGGCCGCGACGGTCAAGCTTGCCCAGCGCGCTCGTGTGGATCTGGGCACGTCAAGCTCCTGACACTTCGGCTACCCTAATTAGGGAAACCTAATTAGGGTGCCCTAATCACTTCGGGCACCGCGAAAGGAGCGGGGCCTTGGTAACGGTGATGAATGTGGTGCAGGTGCACGAGGAGCGCCGGGAGGCGTTCGAGCGTGCCTTCCTCGAGCGTGAGAGCCACGTGCAGAAGGCCGAGGGCTTCGTCGGGTTCGAGCTGCTGCGCCGCGAAGGCGACGGCACCGGCGAGTACGTGGTGCTCAGCCGCTGGGAGAGCGACGAGGCCTTCAAAGCCTGGGTCAACAGCGACCTCTTCAAGATGAGCCACCGCCACGCCGACGGCGAGCTGGCCCACGGCAGCGAGCTGCGCCGCTACGAGGTGATCGACGCCAAGGTGCCGGCGTGAGGCGAGCCGTCCTCGCGGCGATCGTCGCCGCTCTGCTCTGCATCACCTCCGCGGCGCAGGCGAAGCCGCCGCGGATCGTCGCCCTTACCCCGTTCGGGGCCAACACGCTGGTCAAGCTCGGCGTCGAGCCGGTCGGGATCGGCCAGACGCTGGGCGGCCAGGAACGCTTCTCGCCGAAGCTGAAGGACGTCACCGTCCTCCCCCTCTCCCACCCCAACGGACCGAACCTCGAGCAGCTCGCCTCGCTCGACCCCGACCTGGTGCTCTCCTCGCCGACCTGGGCGAAGGGCAACGAGTCGATGGGCGACCTCGGCATCCGCGTCCTCGTCCGCGAGCCGCGCAAGGTCGCGGAGTCCTACTCACAGACGCTCGCGATCGGCCGCCTCGTCGACCGCCGCAAACGCGCCGAGGCGCTGGTCAAGTCGATGAAGGAGGGGGTTGCGCAGGCGCGCAAGGGGATCGAGCGCCACCCGAGCGTGATGCTGATCCTCGGCGTCGGCCGCACTCCCTTCGTCTTCCTGCCAAACAGCTGGGGTGGCGACGTGGTCACCAAGGCAGGCGGGCAGCTGCTGACCGGCGGCGTCGAGTCGAGCTCGGGCTTCGAGCGGATCTCCGATGAGGTCGTGGTGGCAGAGGACCCCGACGTGATCGTCGCCGTCCCGCACGCCAACGAGGAGGACATCCCCAGCCTCACCGAGTACCTGCGGACCAACCCGGCCTGGGCGACGACCTCGGCGGTGCGCAACGGCCGCATCCACATCTCCGTGGACAACTCGCTCTTGCAGGCCGGGACCGACGTCGCTCGCACGATCCGCAAGGTCCGCCGCCTCTACCTCGAGAACTGAGCCCTTGGCCCGCCGGACCCTCGTCTTCGCGGGGCTCTCCGCCGCACTCGCCCTCGCCGTCGTCACTTCGCTGGCGTTCGGGGCGGTCGCCGTCCCGCTCGGCGAAACGATCGAAATCCTCCTCGGCAACGGCGGCGGCGGGCCCCACCAGCAGATCGTCGAGACGCTGCGGCTGCCGCGAACGGTCGAGGCGATGGTCGTCGGCGCCGCGCTCGGGATCGCCGGGGCGATCCTGCAGGGGGCGCTCGCCAACCCGCTCGCCTCGCCGGACGTGATCGGCGTCACCGGCGGGGCCGGCTTCGGCGCGATCCTGATCATCATCCTCTTCCCCGGCTCGATCGCCCTGCTGCCGGTGGGCGCTCTGGCCTTCGGCCTGCTCGCCGCGGCGCTGGTCTTCTCGATCGCCTGGTCGGGCGCGAACCGGGGATCGACCGGCAAGGTGATCCTGGCCGGGATCGCGATCCTCTCGCTGTTCACCGCCGCCACCACCGGCCTGCTCGCCGCCTATCCGGAGCGGGCGCCGAGCGCGATCTTCTTCATCGCCGGCGGGCTCACCTCCAGCGGCTGGGACGAGATGGCGACGATCTGGCCGTACTTCGCCGCCGGCTTCCTCTGCGCCGCGCTGCTGATCCGCCCGCTCGACCGCCTCGCCCTCGGCGACGACGTCTCCGCCTCGCTCGGCTCGCGCCCTCACCTGATCCGCCTCGGCGCCGCCGTCGCCGCTGCGCTGCTCGCCGCGGCTTCAGCGGCGATCGCCGGCCTGCTCGGCTTCCTCGGCCTCGTCGTCCCCCACGTCGTGCGGATGGCGGGCGGCACCTCCAGCCACACCTTCGTCGTCCCCGCCTCGGCGATCGGTGGCGCCGCCCTGCTCGCCGCCGGCGGCACCCTCGCCCGGACCCTGCGCGCCCCGATCGAGATGCCGGTCGGGCCGTTCATGGTCGTCCTCGGCGTGCCCCTCTTCCTCTGGCTGCTGCGCAAGGTCGTCTGATGGACACTGGCGAGCAAGAAAGCAACGGCGCACCGATGCTGCAGGCGCGCGGAGTGGAGGTCGAGATCGCCGGCACGCCGATCCTCCACGGGGCCGACCTACGGGTCGAGCGCGGCGAGCTGGTCGCGGTCGTCGGCCCCAACGGTGCCGGCAAGTCGACGCTGGTGCGAGCCGTCTCCGGACTGCAGCGCCTCGCCGCGGGGGCGGCGCTGTGGTCGGGCCGCTCGGTCGAGGAGATGCGCGGTCGGGAGCTGGCCCGGGCCCGAGCGTTCGTGCCGCAGCGGATGCCGGTCCCGGCCGGCGTCACCGTGCGGGAAGCGGTGACGATCGGCCGCTCGTCCCACCTGCGCCCGCTCCGGCGCCTCAGCGATGCCGACCGGGGCGGGATCGAGGAAGCGATGGAGCGTGCCCGCGTGACGCGTTTCGCCGAGCGATCGCTGAGGACCCTCTCGGGCGGCGAGCTGCAGCGCGTGCAGATCGCGATCGGGCTGGCCCAGGAGGCCCCCGTCCTGATCGCCGACGAGCCGACCTCCCAGCTCGATCTCGGCGCGACAATCGCCATCGCCTCGCTGCTGCGGGACCTGGTGTCCGACGGCCTCACGGTGATCCTGGTCGTTCACGACCTAGCCCTCGCGGCGGCCGTCGCCGACACCGCGGTGATCGTCTCGCGAGGGCGCACGATCGCCGCCGGCAGGCCGACCGACGTACTCAACTCCGAGCGGCTGGCGGAGACGTGGGGCGCGGATGCCCGGCTCACCGAGCACGGGGGGCGGACCGCCCTGCACGTCGCCTGGACGGGATTGACCGACCGGGGTGGGGACGAAGCAAGTTAATTCCGACGATGTTAGTGTGAATTTATTAGGGTGCCCTAATTCAAGAGCGCCAGAAAACGTCGCACTTGTGCCGGGTGCGAAACGACAAGGAGGCTCCTCCAGATGAGTTCCGATGAAACAAGCAACCGAGTCGGCCGAGCCGCGATCGCGCTCGTCGCACTCGTGGCGGCGACGGTCGCCATGGCGGCACCGGCAAGCGCGGCGACCGGCCAGGGCACCGCGGCGATCGCCCTCGCCGAGCACAGCAAGGGCCGCACCCTGAGCAGCCAGGGCGTGAAGATCCTCGCCGGCTCTCCGGCGACCAAGACGGGCAGCACCCTGAGCCTGCCGATCTCGGCGGTGGATCCAGGTACCGAGGCGACCGCGACGGCCGACGGCTGGCTGCGCTTCAAGCGGGGCAAACGGGGCGCGATCCTGACCGACCTTCGCTTCGACCTAGCCGCGGGGACCCTCGGAGGCAAGCTCGACGGCGAGCAGATCACCGTCTTCAAGCTTGGTGGCGCGGCAGCGGTCAACTCCTCCAGCGGCAGCATCGCCCTGGACGGTGGAAAGCCGCGGCTCACGGAGGTCGCGGCGCTGGCGTTGCGGAGCAAGCTCCGCCTCGCCCGTGCGTTGAAGCGCGGCGGAATCGGCGCGGTCGGCCTCACCGCGAAGGCCGACCCGGCTCTCGCGGCGGCGAGGCCGGTCGTCTCCGGCGACGCCACCTGGGGCGTTCGCGCCTCCCTGCGCGGCTACGTCCTCTCGCCTCCGGCGGGCACGATCTCACTGGCCGACGGGGCCACGGCCAGCGGACCGTTGACGAGTCCGGCAACCGTCTTCGGCTTCCCTGCCGCAAGCGGGATCTCAACCAGGGGGCTCTACGGAGCCAGCGACATACTGTTGCTCGAGGTCGGCGGAAGCGTGACGTTCGCCAAGCCGGCCCACTGCATCGCGGCGCTTCGGTTCGCCAACCTCGAGGTCAGAATCGACGGCGCCAACTCCGCGATCGTCGTCGACACGACCTTTGACGAAGGTGCTCCCTGCCCGGATGCGGACCCGGTGACGACCGAGGACGTAGAGCTCGGCAAGCTCGACCTCAGCGGCGTCTCGCCGGTCTACTCGGCCGACGGCCAGGCCGTTACCTGGACCGCGATTCCGGCAACGGTGACGCAGGCCGGGGAAACCGCGTTCGGCGGCTTCATCAAAGAGGGAGACGAGCTGGAACCGATCACGATCTCGGTCGGGCTCGGGTGATCTCAGCGCCAGCCAGAGCACGGTTGGGGTTCGCGACGGCGGCGGTCATCGCCGCCGTCGCGGCCTTCCCGGCGGCGGCCCTCGCGGCCTCCGGGACGACGACGCTGGCGCTGAACGGGCCGGCGGCGAAATCGCTGCGCCAGAGCGGGGTCCACTTCATCCCGCTGAAGCCGGCCAAGGGTGGCAAGGGTCGGATCGAGCTGCCGGTTCGCGGGGGCCTTGCCGGCGCCTCGACCACCGTCCTCGCCCACAGTGGCGGGATCTCGGCGAAGCTCCCCGGCGGCAAGTCCCTGCACCTGACCAAGCTCCGCCTCCTGCTCGGCAAACGCTCGCGGGTGACCGCCAGCGCGGCCGGCGAGAGCATCGACCTCTTTCGCATCGCCCGTGGCGGCAAGCGCAATGTCGATCCGGTTGCCGGCTCGGTCGAGCTGCGTGGCCTCCGCCTGAAGCTGACCCGCGAAGCGGCCCGCGCGCTGGCGGTCCCTGAGAGGGGACGCAAGGGCGCCGGTGAGGATGGCGATCGCCAGCTCACCGGGATCTTCGGCACGCTCTCCTCGCACGCGGCCGGGCTGACCGCCTCCGGCGGTGCTCCGGGGCAGGAGATGGCGGAGGGATCGACCGGCTGCCCGTCGCCGAGCGGCGCCGGCCTCGCCCCCGAGGACCCGTTGCCGGTCGCGGCATGGCCTGCCGGCGCGGCCGACATCGCCAGCGCAACGATCGACTGGCACGTGCGCGAGTCCTTTATCCGCTACATCGCCACCGGCGAGGGCACGAGCGTCTCCGGCGGCGCCACGGCTGACCCGCCGGTCCTGCTGGACGGCGCTTCGACTCCACTGACATATGACTTCCACTTCCCCTTCGCCGGTGGCTGGCATGACAGCGGCGCCAACCCGGCGGACCCCGCCGACGACACGGCGGCGATCTACTACGGCGGTTCCGTCCGCTTCCTCTACAGCGGCCACGAAATCGACCTGGCCGTCTCGGCGCCGGAGATCGAGATTGCCGGGGGCGCCTCGCGGGCGATCTTCGCCGTCGCCGAGGACGGCGGAGCCGGCACCCGCCAGGTCCTGGTCAACCTCGACCTCGGACGCGCGGCCGCCGTCGCGGTCAACGGCAACACGCACGTCTACGAACGGGTGCCCGGGGCGATTCCCTCCGGCACCGCAACCTCGGTCTTCGCCGGCTTCTACGCGCCCGGCACGGAGTTCGGATGCTTCACGGTCCGCTACACGACCGGCTGATCGGAACCGCAGCGGTTCTCGCCCTCGCGGTCTGCCTGCTCGCGGGGCCGGGCATCGACGCGGCCCGCGCCGACGATGCCCAGGTGACCGTTACCTCGCCCGGGGGCAACGAGCAGACGCTCTCGCTGGCGGCTCTGGCTGGCGGCGAGGACATTGTCGAACGTGGCTATGCACTTCGCTCGAGCGCCGGCGAGAGCGCGACGGTCCTCACCGGCTTCTCGCTCGCCGCCATCCTCGATGCCGCTGGAGCCGATCCCTACGGCTTCTCCTACCTCGAGGTCCAGCGCCCCGCCGGGGGGTCGGTCCTGCTCAGCCGCCATCAGGCCCTCGACCCACAGGCCTTCGCCGATGGCCCGCCGGTGCTCTACGCAACCGCGACCGGCACGGGCTTCCTACGGCCGAGCAGCGGCCCCGGCGACCTCAACGCGACCGACTCCTTCGTCGCCCCGCAGGGGGTCGCGCTGGTCCTGCGCAAGGACTCCCCCCTGCTGGTGGAGATCGAGAGCTCGACCCTGCGCACCCGGCCCGGGCAGCCCGTCGGCTTCGACGCGATCGTCGAACGCGCCGGGTCCGGCGAGCAGCTCTCCTACTCCTGGTACTTCGACGATGGCCACTCGGCGAGCGGTGCCCACGCCCGCCACAGCTTCGCCAAGCGCGGCAGCTACGACGTGGTCGTCGGTGTCACGACTCCGGGCGACAGGGCGGGGACCTCTGCCGTGGTCACGATCCAGGTCGGTGCCCCGCTCTCCGGACCGGACCGCAAGGGGGGTGGGCGCAACCGCGACGCGGCGGCACCCGATCACGGCGTAGCGCACGGCACTCGCGGCGCCGTGCCCCCGGGTCCGAGTGGGGGGCGCGTCGGTCATGCCCCGCCGGACACGCGGCCTTCGGCCGCGTTGAGTGTCCGTCGGGGCACGACCGACGCGCCTCTGCACAAAACGGAGCGGGAATCCGCGGCCGGGGAACCCGTTGAAGGCGAGCTTGTGAGTGCCGTCGTCCCAGTCGACGGAAGGGAAAAGCTGGTGGAGGCTCGGAGCGGTCAGATTGAGAATGACGACGGGGGCTCGGGGCTTCCCGGTGCCGCCCTCGGCCTTCTCGTCACCGCCGGGTTGCTCGGCGCGGGGGCCCTCGCCGAGACACATGGCGCCTTCTCGCTCCTGCCGGGGAGCGGGGGGACACGATGACGGTCGAGCAGATCCTCTTCGACGTCTCCGAGGCGCTGCGCGTTCCCGTGCTGGTCCTTGCCCTGGTGGCGCTGGCGGTCGTCGTCGTCGAAGCCGGGGCCCTGCTCGCCGAGCTGCGCCGGCGGCGCGGCCGCGGCATCTGGCAGCTCGACAGCGCGGTCGCCGAGTGCCAGGGACGGCTTGCCGCGGGAATGCGCGCGGAGGCGCAGGTTGCCCTGCTCTCCATCGCCCGCAACCGGGCGATGGAGGAAGCGCTCGCCGACGTCGTCGACCAGGTCGGCCGGCCGGGCGCCGAGCACCGGATCGCCAAGCGACTCGCGGAGTACGACTACCGCTCCCTGCGCCGGCTCGAGCGCACCCGCATCCTCGTCCGCATGGGCCCGGCGCTGGGCCTGATGGGAACCCTGATCCCGCTCTCCCCCGCCCTCGCCGGTCTCGCCGACGGCGACGTAGCGACGCTGACCGACAACCTCCGGGTCGCCTTCAGCGTCACCGTCGCCGGCCTCCTGGTCGGCGCCGTCGCCTTCGCCATCTCCCTCGTCCGCGACCGGATCTACGCCCAGGACTACTCCGACGTCGAGTACGTCGCCGCCTGCCTCACCGCCCCGACCGGCAACGGCATCCCCGCCGCGCAGCACAGCCACTGGGCGGTCGCGCCGTGAAGGTCACGGCCCGCGCCCGCAGCCGCGACGACCGCGCCGGCGACCCGCTCGACGGCCTGGTCAACCGCTTCGACCTCGGCATAGTCCTCTCGGTCGCCTTCCTCCTCGCCGCTCTCTCCTCCCTGAACCTGACCGACACCCTGACCTCGAAGTCAAAGACCGAGGCCACCCGCCCCGCCGACGCCGTGGTCGCGAAGAAAGATCAGCAGGTGAAGGAAGTCCAGCTCAAACCAGGGGAGCGGGTGGTAGGACGAGGCGAGCCCGTGGGAACCCTGTACCGGCTGAGCGATGGGCGGACGGTGCTTGTGAGGGAGCGCGGTCCGAAACGGAGCGCCCGCTAACTAGTCGACGACGGCAATTCCGGGCAAGCCGCTTCCCACTGGGACGGGAGCACCCCAACCGTCGGGGATCGCGCGCTTGATCAGGCGGCCGTTCACCACACAGCCAGGGCCAAGAGGACCGGTGGTAGCTCCGGTGTGCCCGATGCTTCCCGCCAGGCTGCCCACCTGTCCCCAGGCGCCGCAGTAACCGGTCCAGGGCTCGGTCGCCAGCGGCAGCAAGCGAGTGGTGGTTTCCCAGCGCGGGCCACCGCCAGTCGTGTCGAAACGGTGAAGTGACAGCCTCCCAAAGGCGCGGTCATAGGTCGCGTGGGTGCCCTTTGCCGAGAACACCCTTGGCCGGACACGGGGGAATCGCCGGTCTTTCCAGGCGATGCCCTGAGTCCCATCGTGCTGGTTCAATCCCAGCTCCACCGGGCTGTAGTGGCCCGGCGAGGTCTGGCCGAAGATGATCGACATCCCCTCCCAGTCGCCCTCGTGGCGAAAGGGCCCGCCCCCGTTGTAGGGATAGAAGAACCAGTAGGTCAGGTACATGTAATCCCCGGCGGCTGCCCCGGGCTTCGCGAGGTCGCCCGATTCGTAGTAGACGGGAGCTCCCGTGTAGCTCGCAGGGCTTCCAGGTGCGGTGTCCGGGATTCCACCGCGAACTGCTCCCTCCCCCCGCAGGTCGAGGACAAACCCGTCGGTGTGACCAAGTCCCCCTGGCCGGCCACCATCTGTCGGCCTGGTGTATTCGTTCGTTGCGAATCGTCTCCCCGTCTTACGGCAGCGGGCATCGCGTGACCCGGCCACGAATCCGCCATCTCCAAGCGCCGCCATCGTGGCCAGATTCCACGGCCGCCGTGCTCGGATCAGATCGGAATCGCAGTCGTCGGCGTCGTTGTGCCATTCGAGGGTGGACTGGTTGAGGAACCAGGGCACGCTCGCCGGCAGGTTTCTCTCCCCCTTCGCGAACTCGACCACGGGAGCGAAGCGAGCCGCCACGTCGGCTCCGAATTCCGATGCCGCGGCGAACGAGGGTTGGCCAAGCAGGAGCCCGGCGCAGATCGCGAGCGTTGCAAGCGCGGCAATCCCCGCGGCACCGCCCCTTCCACCGTTTGCTCTCACCTCTGCCACGGGGAGAACATACAGTCATTTCTATATAAACAAAGAATTACTGTGTACTGTCCGTCCCGCTGACATGTTCCGGTGCGACTTATGCCGCCCATGCCCACATAGCTCGCACCGGAGCGAACAAGCTGACGCGCCAAAGCCCGGCGGCTACGGTCACAGCCCGCACGGACCCTGGAAGGGAGGGGCGGAGGCCTCTCTCCCAAAACACTCAAGCGCGGCGCAAGCCGCGCGTTTTGGGAGAGGCCTCCGCCCCTCCCACCTCGTTACGTACTAGTCCGTGACCGCAGCCGCCGGGATCAGCTCACGCGACTCGAGATACTCGAGCAGCTTCTGCGCCGACTCCTCGGGCGTCTCGTTCTCGGTGTCGCAGACCCAAGCCGGGTTCTCGGGGATCTCGTATGGATCCGACACCCCGGTGAATTCCTTGATCTCGCCAGCGAACGCCTTCGCGTAGAGGCCCTTGACGTCGCGCTCGGCGCAGGTGTCGACCGATGCCTTGACGTAGACCTCGATGAAGCGGTCGCCCATCAGCTCGTGCGCCTCGTCGCGGATCTCGGCGTAGGGGGAGATCGCCGCGGTGATCACCGGCACGCCGTTGCGGCTGAGCAGGTCGGCGACGAAGGCGATCCGGCGGATGTTGATGTCGCGGTCCTCCTTGGAGAAGCCGAGCCCCTTGGAGAGGTTTTCGCGGACGATGTCGCCATCGAGGATCTCCAGCTTCGAGCCGCGCGCGCGGAGCTCCGTCTCGAGCAGCCCTGAAATGGTCGTCTTGCCGGCACCGGAAAGCCCGGTGAACCAGAGGGTGAAGCCCTTCTCGCCAGCCATGCTCGTTCAGTCCTCCTTGTAAGCGTCGATCAGGATGTCAGCGACCTCGTCGCGGGAGAACTCGTGCGGCGGCCTTTCGCCGTTGCCGAGCATCTCGCGGACCTTGGTTCCGGGGAGGAAGAGGTGCGCCTCTTGGTCGTGCGGGCAGGTCTTGTTGGAAGCAAGCCCCTCGCACTCGTTGCACCAGAAGGTGTGCTCGAACATCAGCGGCTCGATGCCGAGCTCGTCGATGTCGATCGTGTCGAAGATCTTCTGCGCGTCGTAGGTGCCGTAGTAGTCACCGGCACCGGCGTGGTCGCGGCCGACGATGAAGTGCGTGGCGCCGTAGTTGCGGCGGACGATCGCGTGCAGGATCGCCTCACGCGGGCCGGCGTAGTGCATCTTCGCCGGCTTCACGCCCAGCATCACCCGGTCGTTCGGGTAGTACTTCTCCATCAGCACCTCGTAGCAGCGCATCCGCACGTCGGCGGGGATGTCGCC
>Ga0157380_10000250_pt1 | contig 32403 bp, 20 predicted proteins | sample S35metaG_FD_119757 | JGI IMG/M metagenome (GOLD analysis project Ga0157380, IMG submission 119757) | Switchgrass rhizosphere microbial communities from Kellogg Biological Station, Michigan, USA - S3-5 metaG | ecosystem: Host-associated > Plants > Roots > Rhizosphere > Soil | place: USA...
ACAACGAATCGCAGTTTGGCCAGATCGCCATCTATCCAAACCCCGACGCCATAGCTGAGTTCAAGATTGAATCCAGCGTTCCCTCGGCAGAGTCAGGCCGCGCGGGTGGAGGCATCATCTCCGCCACGTTCAAGTCCGGCGGTAATGGTGTACACGGAACCATCGGCGAGATTTACCAGGGTCGATTCTGGAGCGCGGCTGCGAGCAAGTTTGATGATCCTACTTCACCTGATCCGCCAAACTACGTCACCCATAATTACTACGGAACAGTTGGTGGCCCGATCTTCTTACCTCGTTTTGGCGAAGGCGGGAAGATGTTTTGGGATGGCCGCAATTGTTCTTTCTTCTTCTTTTCGCTGAACGGTCAGCGCAACAGCACGCCGATATTTGGTGGCACAGGCGACCCGCAGTCAGTACCTGTCCCCACAGCGAAGATGAGATTGGGAGATTTTAGTGAACTGCTCGCACCCGGTACTCGCACTTATCGATTAGCGAGTGGCGGAACCGTAGTGGCTCAGAACGGAACGATCTTCGCACCAAATGGCACCCCTATCCCGGGTAACGATTTACGCAATTGTCCCAGCTGCGGCGGCTTTTCTCCGTTTGCGCGTAACTATGTAAACGCTTTTCCGCTGCCGAACCTTCCGGGCGCCGGAAGGAACTATGCCACCAACCGCAAAGAGCATGCGAACGTTGACAGCTACGACATTCGCATCGATCATCGTCCCTTCAAGAACAACAATTTCTTTGCTCGTTACAGCAAATCGGATACGGCGCGGTCACGCGACAATTTCTTTCCCCTGGGCGCGTCTCCTAATGGAAACGATCTGCCGGCCGGACCTTCAGCGGGTGATGAGTTCGGAAACTCCAAGGGATTCACCATGGGCGATACGCACGTCTTCTCGCCCACAATTGTTAATGACGCGCGTTTTGGTTATACACGCGTTCAGATTGGTATCTTCAATACTGGAGTCAATGGCACCGGTGGTTTCAGTTCGGAAGTCTCAAAAAATCTGGGTGCGCCAAACATCAACCTTGGGCCAACCAGCAGCGGTATCGTGCTGGTCGGTATCGTCGATAATTTGACCGGCACCGATCGCGCTACGGAATTTACTGGAGACGGTGGACCCTTCTACTTCCTCTCGAATAACTTTGATTTTGCGGATGCTGTGACGATCGTAAAAGGTAATTCGTCTTTCAAGGTTGGAGGAGATTTCCGCGTTCGCCAAAACAGTAATTACGACGGTGGACGTAACAATGGTACGAAGGGCAACTACCAGTTCGGAACCACTGACAGCGGTTTTGTTTCGGGGAACTACAACGGCATCGGCCCCAACGATACTGGTTCTTCGCTCGCAAATTTCCTGCTTGGCTATCAGCCCGGCTTCGTGGGCCGCGGCGATCCGGGCGGTCCATACTTCCAGTCCAGCAAGGAAATAGCATTCTTTGTGCAGGACGACTGGAAAGTTAATCCGAACCTGACACTGAATCTTGGTTTGCGATACGACATCTTTACAGCTCCCACAGAGCGATTCGATCGGCAAAGCAACTTCGTGCCCGCGACCAAGACGATCCAGATGGCCGGCGAGAACGCTCCCGGCGGTCGCGACCTTGCGAACACCGACAAAAACAACTTTGGACCGCGCATCGGCTTTGCCTGGAGCGGCCTAAGATCCGATAAGCATTTAGTGATTCGCGGTGGCTATGGTCTGCTCTACGCAACTGATATCAGTGCGGCGCAGCCATTGACGTCGAACCCCGGCACCGGTGCTGCGAGCTATGCCTGCACTCCGATTACTAATCCGCTCGGATGCCCGGCTGTTTTCCGAGCGCGAAACCCATTCGACAACGGCATTCCGACCGCGCCCTTTACGGTGGCGGCGCCCGGCACCAGTTTCCCGGCGCCGAACAGTGGCGGTCTCATTCTTTTCAACGATCCAGATCGTCACGATGAGATGTATCACCAGTACAACTTAACGGCGCAATATGAATTTCGTCCGGGATGGCTCGCTGAGATGGCCTATGTAGGATCAAAGGGCCGAAACTTGTTGGTGCTTCAAAATATCGGCACGGGCAACGACGAGGGCGGGCCGGGCTCTCGTGAAGTAACCGGAATCGGCGCTGTTACTGCGACTCGATATCGCGGCAAGTCGAGCTATGACTCGCTGCAGAGCAAACTCGAGAAACGTTTTGCCAAAGGCTTATCGATTCTTGCCGCATACACATGGGCGCATGGGATCGACGATTCTCCGGGTGGTATCTGTTCCAACGGCGCCAGCGCTCGAGATTGTGGTCCCGATGATCCAAACCGGCCGCAGCTTGAACGTGCCAGTTCAGACACCGATGTTCGACATCGACTGACATTCTCGAATGTTTACGACTTGCCGATTGGACGCAACCGGCGATATGGCAGCGGCATGCCGCAAGCCCTCGACACCTTAATCGGAGGATTTCAGCTCAATAACATCGTCACGTGGCAAACCGGTCCTCTGTTTAATGTTACTTGCAACGGTGGTCGTGTGGATCTGATTGGCGATCCGACGCCGACTGCGGCCCAGGACGCTCAAGGATTGGAACTAAATCGCGCAGCCTTTAGATGTCCGGTCGCACTTGTGTTTCCGAGCGATCCGGGCGGACCGCACATTGGAACACTTGGTCGCAACGTCTTTCGAGGCCGGCAACAGTTCTACTGGGACGCGTCGCTGTTCAAGAACTTCCGCATTACATCGATCAGCGAAGCGTTTAATGTTCAGTTCCGCTTCTCGGCTTACAACGTCTTGAACCGAGTAAATCGTTCGTCTCCGAACGGAGACATTAACAACAGCGGAGATTTTGGACGCGATACCAGCGAGCAACGCCGGCGACAGATGGAGTTCTCACTGAAGCTGATCTTCTAGTTGTTGTTGCGTTACTTCAAATAATCGAGTGGCGCGGCCGGTAGTTGCGTGCCACTCGATTGTTGTTTGACCCGCCTCCCCCAACCTTGAAGTGACCTTTAGCTAAATTCAAATGATGATCTGGAGAACTGCAAAACTCTTGAGTGTGTTGCTGGTGCTCATGTCGGTTTACTCAGGCGACACAAGCAGCGCTCAGGAAAAAAGTATCGGGGGCAAGGAGCACGACGACAATATCCTCGGAGTGACGCTCGGAATGTCTGTTCCTGAAGCTTTGAAAGCAGTATTTGAAAATGGCAAGCGCAAACCCGGACAGGAGAAGCCGGATGCCATGCGGCACGAGGGAAAAGACGATAAAGACATTCGCGTCGTCTATAACGATTTGAAAGCCGGCAAGCTGCAAATTCTTTTCGCCAGCGGTAAGTGGGTGAAGGAGATCGTGTTGGAATACACCACGAGGCCGCTTTACGATGAGCTTCGGCTCGCTCCTAACAGTGATATCGGCGCCGCGCTGGGTGGCCAGCGCTACGATGATCGCTATACCATTCGGTTTACCGATGAGACCACAGCGAAGCGCCAGAGAATCTGGTACCGCGACGAAAAGTGTGCGAAGGGATTTCGCGAGCGAGTCGAGTTTGTTTCCGGGCCGAAGCCGGACGACGGATCGATTGAAGGCAAGCAGATTGTACGAAAAGCTATTCTGGTACTGCCCGATGATGAAGAGAAGTTTCTGAAAGCGATGGCGCAATAAAAGACTCGGAAATATGCGATCGAAGTTCTCAACTAGTCTTAGCAACGTCGTCCGGGGGATCGTTTCTATTGCTGTCTTGATGTTCCTTCCGGCGTTCGCGATCTCGGCCCATGAATCGTCGAGCTTCAATTTGCAAAAGGGAGTAAGCGGGGATCAGCAAGAGCTCAAGAACGCAGCCGAGATGTTACAGGCGGGACGAATTCAAGAGGCAGAAACACTTACGCGGAAAGTACTGGCAACTGGTCCCTCAAATCCGGACGCACATACTTTGCTTGGTGTGATCCTCGATCAGAGCGGGCAAACTGCGGAAGCAGAAAGCGAGTTTGGTAAAGCCCTGGCCCTCAAACCAAATTCGGTGAAGGCGCTGGCAAATCTTGGCGTGCTGTTAGCTAAGACGAATCGTGCTGCTGAGGCTGTGCAAAAGTTTGAAGCCGTGCTTCGGATCGATCCCAAACACGCGACCGCGATTTACAACCTCGGCGCGCTGTACGCGGCTCGAGCTGACTACCAGCGAGCGATTCCTTTGCTGGAACAAGCCGGCGGTGTAAAAGCTGGTCGCACCACAGCACAGGCTGATCCCGCTCTGCTATTGACCTTACTCAATGCGTACGTACATGAGGGCCGTCGCCCTGAGGCGCTGGCACTCTCGAGGACCGTTGAGCAGAACGCCGGCAATGAGCCGCGATTGCTTTTCACACTCGCACTGAGTTTGGCCGAAGGTCATGAGTACGCTGAAGCTGTGCGTCTGTTTAAGCGTACTAATGAGTTGCGACCACAGACTTATGAGGTTCTCTATAATCTAGGCCTGGCCCTCTACAACCTCGATCAACTCGACGAAGCCAGCACGGCGATGTCAGCCGCTGCTGCGGTCGCACCTAATGAAGCGGAGCCGCACTACAGGCTTGGTCTCATCGCATCAGCCAGGGGAGATAGTGAGACAGCGCTGACGCATTGGAGCACAGCCCTTCAACTGCGACCCGTCTTTGCCGAGGTCAACTTCATGATTGGCGAAGAGCTGTTGAAGAAACAGCTGGCGGAGAAATCGATACCGTTTTATGAGCGAGCGTTGGAGCAGGAACAGACGTCCCTCGTTTATTCTCTGCGGCTGGGAGTTGCCAATGTTCGGGGCCAACGCTATGAGCGCGCGCGCGAAGTCTTTACGAAAGCGCTGGAACGATTTCCCGAGAATGCCAATCTCTATTTCTTGCTCGGTTACACGGGCAGAGCCGAAGGCCAGTATGATCAGGCAGTCGCTGCGTTCCAGCACGCTCTCAAGCTGAAGCCAGATAATCCAGATGCGCTCTCGAATCTGGGGTACATTGCGAGTCAGCGCGGGGAAAACGTTGAAGCTGAATTATTGCTGCGGCGCGCGATTGCTTTAGCTCCAGACGGCTATCCTGCATATCACGACCTCGGTCGGCTGCTGGTGAAGCAGAAAAGATACGAAGAAGCGATACCTCTTCTGCGTCGCGGCGCGGAACTGAATCGAAGAGATCCTGGAGTGCACTATCAACTCTTTTTGGCATACTCGCGATTGAAGAAGAAGGCTGAAGCAGATGTGGAGTTGGCCGCGTTCAAGGAGTTGGATCAAAGCAGCAAGCATGGCGCGACGCCTTTGGGCATGAGCGCAACGACGGCCAGCGACACCCTGCCACCCCTTCCGGCGGCAGCATCGGGAGAACCAAAACGACCTTAATGGTTTCTGTCAACAAAGTGGAAATAATAAAGACCAGAAAATCGCATTCTCGCACTGCCCTGATGGTTGTGGCATTACTAACAGTCGCGTTGTTGCTCGTTTCGCAGCGAGTGACGGCGGACCGCAACGATGCGGCTGCAAATGCCAGTTATGGCGAGGAGATCTCGAAGAACTACGATTTCAAATTTGGCGCTAATCCATTTGCGCCTTCGAATGCTTCCTCTGCGACCGGAAGTTTTATTCCCGGAGAAAAGTTTGTTTCCTCGACCCGGTGCGGCACTTGTCATACGGACGCTCACGCGCAGTGGCGGCAGTCTGCGCATGGCAATGCCTTTCGCGAGCCGTTCTATCAAAAGAATGTCAAAGACCTACAGTCACAACGCGGTATTGAGTTCACTCGTCACTGCGAGTCTTGTCACAATCCAGCTGCACTCTTTTCTGGTGCGTTGACGAAGAACTCCAAAGTCAAACGACCCTTCGACGAGGAGGGCGTGTCTTGCATCGCTTGCCACTCGATTGAGTCAGTTACCGGCCAGGGAATTGGTGGATACGTGATGAACCAGCCGGCGTTGCTGGTGAAGGAAGATGGCCAGCGTTTATTGGAGGGCGTTACCGACCAGCAGATTCTCAATGACGTTCCCTCGCATCGCCGCGCGATGATGCGGCCGGTCTTGAAAGCTCCGGAGTTTTGCGGAGCCTGCCACAAGTCCCAGGTGCCGCGTGAATTGAACGACTATAAGTTCCTGCGCGCGTTTATGGTAGCTGACGAATTGCAGATGTCGTCTTTCTCAAAAGAATCGCCGCATCCTTTTTATGTTCGCGATCGCGAGACCTGCAATACGTGTCATATGAAAAAGGAGCCGGCGCCACTGTTCGACGTCTCGGCGAAGGAAGGCAAGCTTGCTTCGCACCGGTGGGCATCTGCGAACACCGCCATTCCATTCTTTTACAAATACTCAGAGCAGCTCGAGGCCGTCACAAAGTTTCTGATGGATGACAAGCTGGGAATCGATATCTTTGCGATTCATCGAAAGAGTCCGGGCTTGAGTGCTGATGAGTTTATTGCTCCGCTAAATAAGAATGGGTTTACGGTCAATGCCGGCGATCGGATAAGCGCCGAAGTTGTCATAACCAACAAGAATATTGGCCATTCATTTCCGCCCGAGCTGCGAGACTTCTACGAAGCTTATGTCGAATTCGTCGTCACTGATGAAAAGGGCAACGCACTTTTTCACTCCGGCTTTCTTCAGCCTAACGGTTATCTCGATGAGTCGGCTCATAACTACAAGACTTATCTGGTAAAAGCCGACGGAACCTACAACGACAAGCATCACATCTGGCGTACCCGGACGTTCGCGCAGAATAACCAGATTCAATCTGGTCGATCCGATCTGGCGCGCTATCAATTTCGAGTGCCCGCTGATCTCGCCGGCCCGATACGTCTGACAGCCCGGCTCAAGTACCGGCGTTTCACAAGAGTGTTCAGCGACTATTCACTTGGGAAGTCGTTGGACTATCCAATCGTTACCCTCGCGTCCGCTGAATACTTGATGCGGCTGGGCAAGAACGAAGCGGTGCCAGCGGCCGAGATTTCAAAGACGGCGATGCCTGATTGGCGTCGCTGGAACAACTACGGCATTGCCTTGTTTGACCAGCGCCAGTACCCGCTCGCCATCGACGCGTTCACGCGCGCGGCCCAGCTTGATGACAAGTACCGGCCTTTCGCTTTGACGAACCGGGCGATGGGTTACATTGAATTGGAGCAGTACGATGAAGCTGCGAGCATCCTTGCCGATGTAGTCAAGAATTATCCCGAGAACCTGCGCGCGGTGTTTCAACAGGCAAGGATCTTTTCCAAACGGGGACAACTCGAGCAAGCTGAAGCGAACATTCGCAAAGTTTTAGCTACTTATCCACGAGATCGAATGTCGCTACAGCAGCTCGGGGAGCTTTGCAAGATCAAACGCGATTACTCAGGAGCTCTTGAATACTATGAAAAGATTCTGAAAATCGATCCCGAGGATCTCGGCGCTCATTACAATCTCATGCTGGTTTATCGCAAGCTTGGACGGAATGATGACGCCAAACGAGAGGCAAAGATCTTTGCTGATCTCAAAGATGATCCCAATGCGCTGGCACTGGCCAATCAGTTCTTGCGCCGGCATCCAGAGATGAGTAACGAAAGTGTGTACTGGCACGTTCACGATCTCAGCCGTGGGCCAGGCGAATAAAATCAAGGGACATCAAGTACAGCATGCACTTCAAGCGGGTTGCATCATTCAGCTTAATCGCATTTCTTATCTCGATGTTGGTGGTTGAAGCGCGGCTGGCAAGTGGCGGGCAAAGGCCGAAGCCAAAAGCTGCCAGCTCGCACCAGAAGACCGAGGATCTTTATCGGACCAACTGCGCTCGCTGCCATGGCATGGAAGGGCGGGGAGACACGCCACTTGGACAGCAATACGACGCACCTGATTTCACGGATAAGTCATGGTGGAGAGATTCAGAGAAGACTAATTCCCGCAGCTTGAGTGCGACCGTTAACAACGGCAAAGGTCAGATGCCGGCTTTTAGCGAGAAGTTAAAGAGTTCTGAAATAGCTCTGCTGGTTAAGTACATTCGGCGCTTCAGAAATCACCCGGCGATCACGCAAGCGCAAAAGAATCAAGGGCTGTAACGCAAACTGTTAGTTTGCGTTCGCGTTGAATGCCATTGCCACCCACGCAAATCCCGACCATTCGGGATTTGCGTTACAACCAAAATTGAAAGGTTCAAGGTGCGGCTGCTCAGGTTCCCGCTACTGGCTTTTTCAGTCATCTTCTTATTGTTCGCCAATTCGGGCGAGTCTTTATCCGCGACAATTGCAGCGCCGTCAGTTATGAAAGTCGAACCGCCTTCCTGGTGGGCCAATCATTCGATTAACCCGGTGCGCTTGCTCGTCAGAGGAGCGAACCTTCAGGGGGCTCGAGTGAGATCGGCGTACCGCGAGATAGTGGTCGCGGGAGTGCGCGTGAATGACCGCGGCACATACTTGTTTGTGAATCTTCAAATCGGACTCAACGCCAGGCCGGGTAACTACCCTTTGACCATTTCAACGGACGCGGGTAGTGCTGCTTTTTCTTTTCGCATCGAAGCGCCCTTGAACGCGGCTACACATTTTCAAGGCATCACTACAGACGATGCGATCTATCTGATCATGACGGACCGCTTTTCAGATGGGGACAGTTCCAACAACTCGCCTCCAGGCTCGATGGCTGGTGTGAACGATCGGCGGAATCCGCGCGCTTATCACGGCGGTGACTTGCGCGGAGTCATAAATCATCTTCCTTACCTTAAGGAGTTGGGGGTCACGGCAATCTGGCTCACGCCCTGGTACGACAACTGGAACGGACTCAATACGTGCGACAAGCCATGGTGTCCCAACACTTATTACCACGGCTACCATGCTATTGATTACTACTCAGTGGAAGACCACTTCGGCGACCTGGAGACCTTGAAAGAGCTGGTCGAAAAGGCCCACGCGCTGGGAATAAAACTCATTCAGGATCAGGTAGCCAACCACGTCGGCTCACAACACCCGTGGGTGAAAGAGCCTCCCTTGCTGAGTTGGCTGCACGGCACACAAGAGAACCACGAGCGAGAGAAATTCAATAACAGTGTTCTGCTGTCTCCTCACCGAAACGAAGAAGAGTTTCGCAATACGCTCGATGGCTGGTTTAGCGATGATTTGCCCGACCTAAATCAGGACGAGTCCGAGGTGACGCGTTATGAGGTTCAAAATTCTCTCTGGTGGGTTGGCGTGACCGGAATCGACGGTATTCGACAGGACACCATCCAGTACATGCCCCGCACTTTCATTCGCGACCTTTCCAACGCTTTGCACCGGCAATACGCAAAGATGTGGATGGTGGGTGAGGTCTTCGATTTCGACTCCGCGCACACGTCGTTCTTTATTGGCGGCCATACGGGATGGGACAAGCTTGATACGAAGCTTGATTCCGTTTTTGATTTTCCACTTTGGAGCGTTTCGCTCGAAGTATTTACGAACAAGCGGCCTGTGCGAGCTTTGCGCGATCAGTTGAGATACGACGGGCTTTATCCCGACGCATCAAGGCTGACGACGATGTTGAATAACCACGACACACAGAGATTTATGTCGCTGCAGGGGGCGACGCTTACTGGAGCCATGCTCCACACAGCTTTCATGATTGCGGTGAGAGGAACGCCGCAGTTGTACGCGGGAGAAGAGATTGCGATGGAAGGCGGAAGTGATCCAGACAATCGACGAGATTTTCCCGGCGGCTTTCCAGGTGACAAGAGCAATGCCTTTGCCGCGGCTGAGCGCACCAAAGATCAACAACGCATGTGGGAATGGACGCGCGACTGGCTTTCTTTGCGCCGCGAACACCAGGCCTTAAGAAGAGGAAGCTTGATTGACTTGTATTACGATGACGACTCGTATGCATTTGCTCGACGAGCTGCTAACGAGACTGTCATCGTGATCGTTAATCGAGCTGGCTCAGAAAAGAAGATTCACATTTCGGCTTTAGCAAGTGGGATTGGAAAAGGCGTTTCACTCTCACCTTTGTATGGAGTGAAAGAGAGCGTCAAGACTATTAACAATGGAGAGCTGTTTTTGGTTGCCCCACCGAAGTCCGCCATCGCTTACAAAGTTGGGGTGTAACGCAAAATCTGAGGATTGGTTCCCCTCTCCACAAGTGGAGAGGGGTTAGGGGAGAGGTAGCTCAGCGTGAACCCCCACCCCCAACCCCTCCCCACTTTGGTGGGGAGGGGAGCAAGCAGATTGGGACACGAAACGCAAAAGACCTAACTCAATATGAGATTTCAACGGTCAAGCGGCATCTTGCTTCACCCGACATCACTTCCGGGTCGATACGGTATTGGCGATCTCGGTGACGAGGCTTATCGCTTTGCAGACTTTCTCTCTGCGAGCGGACAGAGTTTGTGGCAAGTTCTGCCGTTGGGGCCGACGGGATATGGTGACTCGCCGTACGCGTGCTACTCAGCCTTTGCTGGAAATACTCTGCTTATTAGTGCCGAGCGCTTGTTAGACAGTGGACTTCTACTTGAAGAAGATCTTGCTGATGCGCCTGCCTTCGACCCTGACAAAGTTGATTTCGAATCGGTTCACAAATTCAAGGAGAAGCTGCTGCAGCAAGCCTTTGTTCGCTATACAAAGTCAACCGACACAGGCTTGCGCATCGAGTTCGAAACCTTTCGTTCTGAGCAACGATCGTGGCTGGAGGATTATGCGCTGTTCCGCGCTCTGAAAAATGCACACGGCGGCAAGCCCTGGCACGAATGGGACATCACGTTTGTTCATCGCGAGGCAGCAGCCTTGGCGCGGGCAAGTGAAGCATTGCGCGACCAGTGTGAGGCGCAGAGGTTCTACCAGTTCCTCTTCTTCAAACAATGGTCTGAGCTAAAGACCTACTGCAATAGTCTCGGTATTAAGATCATCGGCGACATTCCGATCTTTGTGGCGCACGATTCAGCTGACGTGTGGACCAATCCCGACCAGTTCAAGCTTGAACGCAACGGCAAGCCCATAGTTGTTGCCGGCGTTCCTCCAGATTACTTCAGCACCACCGGACAGTTGTGGGGAAATCCGCTGTACAACTGGGAACGGATGATTAGTGATGGCTTTGACTGGTGGATCAAACGCGTGCAAGCGACTTTGCGCGCCGTCGATATTCTTCGCATCGATCACTTCCGAGGGTTCATCGCTTGCTGGGAGATTCCCGGTGGCGAAAATACTGCTGAACGAGGTCGCTGGGTAGAGGCGCCGGGGCGCGAGCTCTTTGTCGCCATTCGCGACGCGCTTGGCCAGCTTCCGATTATTGCTGAAGACTTGGGAGTAATAACTCCTGAAGTCGATAAGCTGCGCGATGACTTTGGCTTCCCAGGCATGCGCATTCTTCAATTTGCGTTCAGCAGCGATGCCAGGAATCACGACTTGCCTCACAACTATCATCCGAACGTCGTGGTCTACACCGGCACGCATGATAACGACACCACCGTCGGTTGGTTCAAGAGTGTGGCTGGCGAAGGCTCAACGCGCGATGAGGCGCAGGTTGAGCGCGAGCGCAAGCTTGGACTCGAGTATCTAAACACCGACGGCAGCGAGATTCACTGGGACTTCATTCGAGCTGTATTAGCCTCATGCGCTGACACGGCGCTCGTTCCTTTGCAGGATTTGCTGGGGCTCGGCACTGAGGCTCGCATGAATTTGCCGAACAGCACCTCTGGCAATTGGTCGTGGAGATTCAAGGCGGGATCATTAACAGGCGAGATTCGAGACAGATTGAAGCACTTGAGTGAGCTTTACGGAAGAAGCGCGGCTTCGTAACGCAATCCCGATAGATCGGGATTGCGTCCGGGGTTGAGTGTTCTCGAGACACGCAATCCCGACATGTCGGGATTGCGTTACAGATTATGGTGCGGAAACTAATTTATTGTTCAGTCTATCTAGGATTGCTAGCGCTATCCTGTGCTGCTCAGTCAGATTCGGCGGGTCCGCCTACACTAATCAAAGTGGATCCGCCGAGCTGGTGGGTCGGCCATTCTCTCAATCCCGTCCGCGTCCTTATCCACGGTACCAATCTCCGCGGCGCTCGTGTGACTTCGAGTGGGGGCCTGCTCGTCGATCACATCAATATCAACGAGGCAGGGACCTATATCTTTGCTGACGTTCACATCGCAGCCGGTGCCAAACCAGGCTTGCGAAAGCTGACCGTGACCACGGCGGCCGGCTCCACTACAGCGCCGTTCGAAGTACTCGCACCTTTGGCGCGAGCCGGACGATTCCAGGGATTCTCACCGGACGACGTCCTTTATCTGATCATGATCGATCGATTTAGTGATGGTGATCAGTCCAACAATGAGCCATCGCAGTCGCGCGGACTCTATGATCGAAAGAACAAGTACTACTACCACGGCGGCGATTTGCAGGGGGTCATCGATCATTTGCCCTACTTAAAAGAGTTGGGCGTGACCGCGCTTTGGCTGACGCCCTGGTATGACAACTACGATCGTCTGAACGAGATTGAGCTGAAGGAAGGGAAGCCGTGCACGGGTTTTCACGGATATAACCCTCAGGACTTTTACGCCGTCGAGGAACACTTTGGTACGTTGCCAAAACTGCGCGAGCTGGTTGACCCAGCGCACAAACTCGGCTTGAAAATTGTTCAGGATGAAGTTGTAAATCACACTGGACCTTATCATCCCTGGGTGGAAGATTTGCCCACACCCACCTGGTTCAACGGCACTCGACAAAAACATCTTGCGAACGTCTTTCAGACCTGGGTCCTTCATGATGAGCGGCCAGTCGCTGATTTGAAAAAGGCGACGATGGAGGGATGGTTTTTGGACTTCCTGCCGGATTTGAATCAACACGACGCCGAAACCGAGCGCTATCTCATCCAAAACACCCTTTGGTGGATAGGCGTCACCGGGTTGGATGGAATCCGAATGGACACGTGGCAATACGTCCCCAACAGCTTCTGGAACAAGTGGAACACGGCTATCAAACGTGAGTACCCGAAATTCACCGTGGTCGGTGAAGTGAAAGATGGCGATGTTGTGCACACTGCGTTCTTTCAAGGTGGCGTAGTGCGTGATGGAGCTGACTCGCGATTGGATTCGCTGCTCGATTTCCCACTTTTTTATTCCATCCGTCATGCCTTCGCAGAGGGAGGAAAGCTGGATGCAATTCCCAAAACACTCGCCCGAGATTATCTGTATACCAATCCAAATATTTTGGTGACTTTGCTTGGCGGCCACGACGATGGTCGTTTTCTGAGCGAGCGTGGAGCCAACCTTGCCGGGTTGAAGCTTGCAAATACATTTCTCATGACCACTCGAGGCGTCCCGCAGCTTTATTACGGTGACGAGATTGCGATGACCGGCGTGGACGAACCCACGACGCGCGCAGATTTTCCCGGAGGTTTTCCTGGAGATAGCCGTAACGAATTTACGGCGCAAGGCCGATCTCAAAGAGAACAAGATCTATTCGAATACATTCAGAAGGGCGCTCGACTTCACGCCGAACTGGAGCCTTTGCGCCGCGGCAAACTTATCAACCTCTACGTCTCGGAGCAGCAGTATGCATACGCTCGAAAGAGCACGACAGGTGTGGTCGTGATTGCACTGAACAACGACAAGGTAGCGTCTCGAATTGAAATCAACGTTGGACCAACAGGCTTGGCTGAAGGCCAGATCTTAAGGGACAGATTAGGTACGGGAACTGAGCTGCGAGTGGCTGCGGGAAAATTGAATGTGACTTTGCCTGCACGGTCCGCAGTCGTGTTGGTCCCTCGATAGCAGGTTTTGTAACGCAAACTGTTAGTTTGCGTGGATTGAAAGACATTCAACGCACCCGCAAACTAACAGTTTGCGTTACAAGACACGGCCCCAGGAGTAATCATAAATGCACAAACCACGACTTAGCTTCTGGCAAATCTGGAACATGAGTTTCGGATTCCTGGGAATCCAGTTTGGCTGGGGCCTGCAACTAGCCAACATGAGCGGAATTTACACGTACCTGGGTGCCAGCCCAGATGCAGTGCCGTTGCTTTGGCTAGCGGGCCCGATGACTGGCTTGTTGGTCCAGCCAATCGTTGGTGCTATGAGTGATCGAACCTGGAATAAGCTCGGTCGCCGTCGGCCTTACTTTCTCGTGGGTGCAATCCTGGCGAGTATCGCGCTGTTTTTCATGCCTGATTCCTCCGTGCTGTGGATGGCGGCGGGTCTTCTTTGGATTCTCGATGCCAGCATCAATGTGAGCATGGAGCCTTTCCGCGCCTTTGTCGCCGATAAGCTGAACGTTGAGCAACGCACCGCCGGCTTTGTAATGCAGAGTTTCTTCATCGGCGTCGGTGCCACCCTTGCGAACACTTTGCCGTGGGTATTTCGCCAGGTTGGGGTGAGCGGAACCACCGCCAGCGGTATTCCGCTGACGGTGCAGTACTCATTCAAAATTGGCGCAGTTGTGTTTCTCCTCGCGGTGTTATGGACGGTTGTCACAACGAAAGAATATCCGCCCGACGACATTGAAGAATTTGAACGCAGACGCCGTGCGACCTACGGCAATGCGAAAGGGTTAGCGAAAGTTCTGCGGGTCATTTCGGAACTGTTGAGCGAGATTTCGGATGCGATCCGCGAAATGCCTGCAACGATGAAGCAATTGGCGGTGGTTCAAATCTTTACCTGGCTTGGGCTCTTTTGCATGTGGATGTTCTTTGGATTGACCACGTCCTATCGTGTCTTTGGAGCGACTAACAGCACAGATCCTCGTTTCGCGTTGGGACAGGAATGGGGTGGTAACGCCTTCGCCGTTTACTCAATTGTCTGTTTCGCAGTTGCTTTCCTGTTGCCCAAAATTGCGGGAGCTACCAGTCGCAAGACAGTCCACGCCGTGTCACTAATCTGCGGGGGTGTGGGGCTGGTATCTGTTTACCTGATTCAGGACAAATGGGTGCTGTTAGCGACCATGATTGGCGTCGGAATCGCCTGGGCTTCAATCCTGTCGATGCCGTACGCGATTCTGTCGGGAGCTTTACCGCAGGCACGGATGGGCGTCTACATGGGTATTTTCAACTTCTTCATTGTGATCCCAGAGATTATCGCTTCTTTGTTCTTCGGGCGGATTATCCGCGCGGTGTTTGGCGAGAACAGCACCATCGCTCCACTCTACATGGTAATGGCTGGCGGATTATTCATGTTGCTCGCTGCGTTGCTGGTTGCTCGAGTCGATGATGTGGCCAGCCATGTGCCGGTTGATACAGTAATCAGGGCGGACGAGCAGGAACCGTTAACCGTTTCGGGAGCGGCGCAACCTGTTCCGAGTACGGGGTTGTTGGATAACGATTAAGTTTTCTCTTGTGGGAACGTTTCTCCTGCAAAGGCGCAAAGCTCGCAAAGGAATGAGAAACCAAAAGTCAGACATTTCACCGGTAAGTCTGCGAAGGCTCAGAGTAGCAGCGAAGCCTTTAGTCAGCGCCGTGCTCGTGACCGTCTTGTTCGTTGGCGCTGTAGCTCAACAGCCTGCGCGCGATGTTTCGAAGTTACCAGCCCGGGCGACGCGAGACTGGGTTCGGGATGGAGTGATTTACGAAATCTATCCGCGCGCCTTTTCTCAGGAAGGAACCTTCAACGGAATCACTGCTCGACTGGATCAGCTCAAGAGTCTTGGCGTAACGATCCTTTGGCTGATGCCCATTCATCCCATCGGCCAGGAAAAGAAGAAGGGAACTATCGGCAGTCCTTACGCAGCGCGAGACTACTACGGCATCAATCCTGATTACGGAACCAAAGCAGACCTGCAGCGGTTAATTTCCGAAACACACCGTCGTGGTATGAAGATCGTCATCGACATCGTTGCTAATCACACTTCCTGGGACAGCGTGTTGATGAAGCATCCTGAGTTCTACAAGAAAGATGCCAGCGGCAAAATCACTTATCCATATGACTGGTTCGATATCGCCGCGCTCAGCTACACCAGCCCCGATTTGCGACGTTACATGACCGATATGCTGGTGCATTGGATCCGCGAATTTGATTTGGATGGATTTCGCTGTGATGTAGCAGGCGAGGTGCCCACTGACTTCTGGGAAAACGCGCGGACCGAACTCGAAAAAGTTAAGCCTGATATTTTCATGCTGGCTGAGGCGCACAAGCCGGATCTGCTCGTCAAAGCTTTCGACCTCGATTATTCGTGGCCATTGCATAGCGCGATGACCGATGTCCTGCAAGGCCGCGCTGGCGCCACGCAAATTCGCACGGCGTGGGACCAGGAGGTCAGGGAGTGGCCGCGAGCGAGTCTGCACATGCGCTTCTCGGACAATCACGACGAACGTCGAGCCATCGCGCGCTTCGGAGAACCCGCCGCACTCGCAGCCTCGGCGTTGGTGTTCACGTTGGATGGCGTGCCGATGCTCTATAACGGGATGGAAGTTGGAGACACGACAGAGTCAGGAGCACCGGCGCTGTTTGAGAAGCTTCCGATCTTCTGGCCTATCGCGGAACGCCGTCCGGAGTTCTCGCGATTCTACAAGCAGGTGATCGAATTGAGACGAAGCAGCGAAGCTCTGCGGCGTGGTTCACTCGTTTGGCTGCATAATTCCGACGAATCACGAGTGCTCAGCTTTCTGCGTCGATCGCCAGCCGAAGAAATTCTAGTGACGATAAATCTATCGAATAGTCCATTCGTCGGGACCATCGAGGTTGGCAGTGGCAGCGACTTCGCGGATGTCACGCCGGATGTAGGGCAGCCTCAGCCGCCAGATGATCCGGGTTTTCTGGGAGAGAATAAGCGAGGTCGAGCTACAGTCGGTTTGCCCGTCGCCTCGCTACCATCGTGGGGCTATCGCATTTTTCGTCGCGCGGTTAAGTAGCGGGCAGGGCTTGTTAAGTTTCTAGTCGGGTAACGTGCTCTATCTCCCCTCCCCACAGCGTGGGGAGGGGCAGGGGGTGGGGTTTAGCGGTCGCTCTGCCCTCTCCCCTAGCCCCTCTCCGCCTGCGGAGAGGGGAACAGTAACAGAAACCAAATTAGGCTACTTCCCCCAATAGAAGCGGGTAGATGAGACAGCTAATCTTGATCATGCTGGTGGGATTCAACAGCATAACTTTGTTGGCCCAGGCCACCAACAACCAGGCGCCGGACGGCCCCGGAATCGATGCCCAGTGGTTGAGTGCGGCTAAGAATGGGTTTGGTTCAAGTGTAACACTGAGTTCAAAAGTTTGGTTTACGCTGACCGACGGCGTGCTTTCCGAAGTCTATTATCCAACCCTCGACGTTCCTAACGTTCAAAGCCTTCAGTTGCTTGTCGTCAGCGGCAGCAACGTTCAAAACGAACAAGCAGACACAATCCATCGCCTTGAAGTTCCAGATAATCGCGCGCTCACATTTCGCCAGGTCAATACGGCTCGGGACAATTCGTACACCATCACGAAAACATACGTGACGGACTCAGCTCGCAACTCAGTCTTGATTGACGTGACCTTCCAATCGCGCAGTTCTTCCGACTGCGGTTGTGACATTTACGTCTACTACGACCCTTCTCTAAACAATAGCGGCAGGCACGACGAGGCCTGGAGTGTTGGCGGTTGGTTGGTGGCTGCCGATAACGACAAGACCTCTGCGCTTGGTGTTGTTAATGGGACCCTCGATAACGCCCACAACGGCTTCTCTGGTGTTAATGATGGACTGACTCAGCTGAAGGAAAACAGAAGTACCAGGGCCTATCAACGGGCGAGCGACGGAAATGTTGTTCAAACCGCGCGAGTTCGGTTGCCGAGCGGAAACGCTAAGAGGTTCACGCTGGTCTTGAGTTTTGGCAGCAAAGCCGCTGAAGCAATTTCCAATGGTCGGGCTTCGGCTCGTAAAGGGTATGCTGCGATACGTGCAGAATACGAGGCTGGTTGGCACGGCTACGCTAACCACCTGCCGCGAGTCGATTCCGTAGATCAGAATCAATTCAATATGGCTGCGATGGTTCTCAAGGCTTTGGAAGACAAGACTCATCGCGGGGCAATGATCGCTTCGCCTTCTATTCCCTGGGGCGGCGGGCCCAATGCCAACGAGTCAAGCAACAGCGGCTATCACGCAGTCTGGTCTCGCGACCTCTATCATGTGGCCACGGCATTTTTGCGGTTAGGTGACCGAGCTGCCGCTGCACGCGCGCTTGATTATCTTTTCCAGGTGCAGCAGAAACCTGACGGCAGCCTTCCTCAAAATAGCTGGCTCGATGGACGACCAATCGGCGGCGCAGTCCAGATGGACGAGGTCGCTTTTCCAATCATTCTGGCTTACCAACTGAAACGCATCGATAGAACTACGTGGCTTAAACACATCAAGCCGGCTGCCGATTATCTGATTGAGAAGGGTCCAGCCACTCAACAGGAGCGATGGGAAGAAGAGTCGGGCTATTCGCCTTCAACCATTGCGGCAGAAATAGCCGGACTGGTGTGCGCAGCAGAAATCGCAAGTATTCAAGGTGACAGCGAATCACGGAAACGATATTTGAACGTTGCCGACAATTGGGAGCGCAAGCTTGAAAGCTGGACGGTCACCGAACAGAGGGGAGCCAAATATTATCTACGAATCAGCGGCAACGATGATCCAAATGATGGTGAGAAAGTCGAGATAAACAGCGGAGGGGGAACCTACGATGAGAGGGAGATCGTTGATGCCGGTTTCCTGGAACTGGTTCGACTTGGCATCAGGCCTGCCGATGATCCTTTAATCAAAAAGTCGCTGGCGATAGTTGATAGTGAAATTAGAGTTGATACTGCGGCCGGTACGGGTTGGTATCGTTACAATCATGACGCGTTCGGTGAACAATCGGGCGGGAGACCATACGATGCCCAACACGGCCATGGTCGTTTGTGGACTTTATTATCCGGTGAAAGAGGCGAGTATGAGCTGGCCTTGGGAGACAAAAAATCGGCGCGAGCACGACTGGACACTATGCGCCGTTTCGCAAATGATGGCATGATGATTCCCGAACAGGTTTGGGATCGAATTGATCACTCGTGTTCTGCTTGTCGTCCCGGTGCGGGCACAGGCTCCGCCACACCACTCGCCTGGTCAATGGCTCAATTTATCCGCCTGGCAATAAATCTTAAGGTTGGTCGAAATCTGGAAACACCAGCGGCGGTAGCAGCTCGCTATCTGAAAACGAAGTAATATGAGCGAAGAAAACAACCAGTCATTGGTTGAGCCTAAAAGTGATGGTCTAGTTTTCGTTGTTGACCTCGGCGGCACGCATCTCCGCGCTGCTACCGTTGATGCTACCGGGACTATTCATTTCCGTCACAAGCAACGAACACCGCAAGCGAAGAACGTAGAAGAGATCGTCGAGGCACTGGTTTCTGCCGCCAGAGAGGGTGAGAAACAAGCTTCGGGAAGAACTATCGACGCTATCTCCGTTGTAGTTCCAGGCACTGTCAAAGTCGAAGAAGGAATGGTCGTAAAGGCTCCTAATGTTCCTTGTCTCGATGGGTTTCGTCTGGCTGCGGCGTTAACTGATGAGCTCAAGAAGCCGGCCATCCTTGAGAACGATGCCAACGCAGCTGCAGTTGGCGAGATGTGGCAAGGTGCTGGTCGCGGTCGCCACACGATGGTATGCGTGACGCTTGGAACCGGCGTTGGCGGCGGCATCATTTTGAATGGAGAACTTTGGCGTGGAGTCGATGGCTCGGCTGCTGAGATTGGCCACATGGGGGTCGATCCATTCGGTGGAGTTGCCTGCAGTTGTGGTAGTCGTGGATGTCTCGAGGTTTACGCATCGGCGACTGCGATAGTGAGGATGACTCGCGAAGCTCGTCCACGTCACCCTGATTCAGCACTGCACGCGAACGTGGACCTCACCTCGCAGCAGATCTACACGGCCGGTGTGGCCGGTGATGAACTAGCCCTGGAAGTCTTTCGAAGGATGGGCGTATACCTCGGGATTGGGCTTGCGAATCTGATCAATATTTTGAATCCCGAAATGATTGTAATTGGTGGCGGCGTCGTGAATGGTTGGGACCTGTTTGCGAAGGACATGCTTCATCAAGTTGCCGAACGCGCTTTTCCCCTGCCGGCCGCGCGCGTGAAGATCGTGCCCGGTGAATGTGGCGACGACGCCGGTCTCCTGGGCGCTGCCCGCCTCGCGTTGATATAGGTCTCTCTCACCAAGGTCTAGATGAACAAGCTAATCGCTGCAGCCTTCGCCGTCTTGCTCTTGGGAACGCAGACTTATTCCCAGGATGTGACGAGGCTGCAACCGATTGGGCCGGTGTCGGGATTCACCAGGACCGAAACCGGAATCGTTCTCAACTGCCGTGACAATTCGCAGGTACAACTGATCGTCTTAGCACCCGATTTGATTCGAGTCCGGGCTTCGTTTGCCAAGCCCATCCCTTCCAAAGATCACTCCTGGGCCATCGCCAAAACATCCTGGCCAATCACAAGCTGGATGGTGAAAGAATCACCTGAGTTCATCCTGCTCTCGACAGCTGAATTAGAAGTGGGCGTGCAACGCTCGCCGTTGCTGATCGAGTTTCGCGATGCTCGCACGCACGCTGTCATCAATTCCGACGAGCGCCCGATGGCTTACGATGCAAAAGGCGAGCTCGCTGAGAAAGTGTTTGATCCTAAAGCCGGCGTGTTCGTAGCCGCGGCAAAGAAGTTCGGATTCGACGAACACTTTTACGGACTAGGCGAAAAGGCCTCGAGACTCGACAAGCGGCGCGAGTCCTTCACGAATTGGAATTCCGACACGCCCGGTTATACCGAAGGAAAAGATCCGATCTATCAAACCGTTCCTTTCTACCTCGGTCTGCAGCACGGGGCTGCTTACGGGATATTTTTTGATAACAGCTACCGCAGCCATTTTGATTTTGGACATTCTTCCCAGCAGCGCTCGTGGTTTGGCGCCGAGGGAGGCGAGCTTAATTATTATTTTTTCTACGGACCCGAAATTAAGAAGATTCTCGGTCGTTATGCTGAGCTCACTGGGCACATGCCTTTACCTCCGATGTGGGCCCTCGGCAATCAGCAAAGCCGTTGGAGTTATTACCCGGATAGCATGGTCGAAGAGGTCGTGCGGCAGTACCGGGCACGCGATATTCCGCTCGATGTTATTCACCTCGATATTGATTACATGAGCGGGTATCGAGTTTTCACCTTCGATCAGAAGCGCTTTCCCGATCCTCAGGCGTTAACGACTAAACTGGGTAAGCAGGGAGTAAAAGTCATAACCATTGTCGATCCTGGCGTGAAGTATCAACCCGCCACCACGGGGCAACCACGTGGTGCGTTTGCCAAGCCGGAGCTCGAGTCCCATGACAGGTTCTACTACGTGTTTGAAGAAGGTAAGGCGAACAACTACTTCCAACACCGGGCTAACGGCGACTTGTTTATTCCCAAAGTCTGGCCGGGCGAAAGTGTCTTCGTTGATTTTACCAAGTCGGATGCACGACTTTGGTGGGGAGAACTGCATCGTGCCTATACCGGCAACGGCATCGCAGGTATTTGGAATGATATGAACGAGCCAGCTGATTTTGTCGACCAAACCGGCAAGAATCAGATGGATGTGGTGAGCTACGACGAAGGAGAGAACTCCACTCACGCGAAGAATCGCAACGTCTTCGCCTTGTTGATGGCTCGCGCGACCTATGAAGGTCTGGAGAGTCTTGAGCCAAATCGCCGACCTTACGTGATCACACGAGCTGCCTACGCTGGCATTCAACGTTACTCCACCATGTGGACAGGTGACACAAACAGTACCTGGGAAGCCCTGGCACTCAATATCTCGATGTTCACCACCCTCGGACTTTCCGGCGAGCCTTTTGTTGGCAGCGATGTGGGAGGCTTCATTGGCCGCGGCAACGCGGAGTTACTGGTACGTTCCTATCAAATCAGTTTTCTGGCGCCGTTCTGCCGAAATCATAAAGTGATCGATGGGTACGATCAGGAGCCGTGGCGCTTTGGAACTTACTACGAAGACATCATTCGCAAGTACTTGAAGCTTCGCTACCGAATGCTACCTTTTCTCTATACAACTTTGGAAGAGGCGCATCGGACTGGCGTGCCCTTGTTTCGACCTCTGGTGCTGAACTATCAGTCGGACGCCAACACAGAGAATCTCGATGACGAGTTCATGGTAGGTGATGATTTGCTGGTGGCCCCGATCGTAAGACCCGGGATTACTGAGCGCTTGGTTTATTTGCCGAAAGGTGTTTGGTACGACTACTGGACCGGAAAGAAGATTGCTGGGGGCACGATGGTTCGGTCTAAAGCGGAGCTGGAAACTGTACCAATGTTTGTCCGTGGTGGAGCGATTCTACCCTTTGGACCAGAGATGAACTTTGTCGGCGAGAAACGATTTGATCCCATCACGTTTGAGATCTATCCGGACGAACGAGGCAGAGCGGGTAGCACTCTCTACGAAGATGACGGTGTTAGCCCAGAGTACAAGACAGGCAAATTTCGCAGGACGAGAATCACTGCCGAGCGTGGCTCAGATGGAAAGTATTTCGCGAGCGTGAGCGCGCCAGAAGGAAGTTACGATCCCGGCGCCCGTCAATTTACTTTTGGAGTTAAGGGCAGTGCAGCGAGTGCCACGTTCTCCGACTTGGGCCGTGCACAAAAGATCACTTTGAAATAAGGTGTTCAAAAGATGACCTGGATTAAGACCATTTCGATCGATGAAGACGATAAGTTACGAGCTGCTGTCGAGCGACAGCGTGATTTGTACCCGATCGAATATGCTGAGCCGATTCACCCCACCCGTGACGGTCAAACATCTGAGATCGTTGCGTCACACAGCTTGATTCCCGATGCCCTCTATCACGCGTTCGCCACCTTTGGCACTTTAATGTCACCTGACCTGCCTTTGACGCGCCGGCAGCAAGAGATGATAACCACCGTCGTCTCGGTTATTAACCGGTGTCACTATTGAATCGAATCCCACGCAGAGTTTCTGCGTCGAGTCACACTGGATGAGGAATTGGTCGCAGCCTTGCAGAACGACTATGAAACTGCGCCCATCTCTGCACCGGAGCGGGCCATGCTCGATTACGTGGCCCAGCTTACGAGGAATGCAGTGCGCATTTCACCCGCCTATCACGAGCGATTGCGAGCGAACGGCTTCGACGATCGGGCCATTCTCCAAATGACCCTGATTGCGTCATGGTTCAATTACATTAATCGAGTCGCCGACGCACTGGGTGTGGGACGAGAATGATCTTCGCGCCTTTCGCGAAATCTTACAGCACCTTTTTTATTCTCAACGGCGACCTTCTCATTCTCACCCGGTTTCAACCGGGTGATGCGCCTCTCCAGAAATACCAATAACCGTTTTAACGGTTTCCTCAGTTGAAAGGAAAAGGAAACCGTTGAAACGGTTAACATAGATTTGGCGAACTTCTTACCACCCGGTTGAAACCGGGTGTGAATGAGATGGTTCGTATCTTCGATGACGCCAGCTCCCTGGTTGGCTCTTGGTCCAGGCGCCAGTCCTATTTCGTTTTATACGTTCTACTGATCTTCTTCGAGGGAATCGACACGGTATAAGACTTTCCATCCGCCGCAACTTCGAGCTTGATGTATTCTCCCTGGCATTGTTCGGCTTCGTTGGCGATGTAATCACTCGTCGTGTTGTCATTGTCCGTCGTAGCAACGTTGCGATGTAGCTGGTAGATCGCTTCAATCTCGGGCGTGCTCTTCAGAGTCGCAAAGGTTTTCACCTCGCCCCCTTTGCGAGGACCGTTCCCGATGATTGCTACTCGAGGTTTTAGAGCCTGCACCAACGCAGGATTATTGCTGGAGTCAGCTCCGTGATGATCGACTTCATACACATCAACAACGCCTGGAATATTCTTCGGACAGGCCAGCCGGCCTTCGATGTTCCAGCTCAAGTCCCCACCATTAAAGAGTTGAAAGCTCCCATAGCTCAAAAGAAAACCGAGGCTATTGTAGTTGTCGGTCTTGTCTTCTGGCTGTGACTGAAAATTCGGACCACAGGGTTGGATTGCGGCAGCGCCGGGCTTTTCACCGATGACAAGGCCACTCGATGCCACAACTCGTACCTGAAAGGGCGGCAGGTTTTTCACTGCTGGTCGGACTTTTATGTTGTCACCGGCCTTAAGCGTGACCGACTGGGAAACAACTGCGCGGTAGGCTGCGAGCAATTCGGGTTGCATGTCAGGAGCTGGGGTTGCCGGGAATCCATGATCGTAGAATTGCTTAATCGGGATCAGCTTGATTAATGCGGGGATACCGCCAAAGTGATCTCGATGCCAATGGGTGGCGATGAAATGATCAATCTCCTTGAGGCCCGCCACGTCTCGAGCGACATGGGCTATCCGAGCAGAGTCTCGCTCGCCCGGAAACCCGGCATCGATCAGCATTGACTCGCCCTGAGGCGTGACGATGAGAGTTGCTGCGCCGCCTTCGACGTCAATGAAATAGACATCGAGCGTCTTTGGCGCTGCCCCAGCCACAGTAACTAAGATCAAGAGCAAGAGAAAACTAAGAATAAGTTTCATAAAGTTGGCCTCCATCAGGTGGAAATTCCGAAAGCGATGCTGGAAGCGCGCCAGTATAGCGTATTTGCCAAGGAATGAATTTAAGTAAGAAACGCAGAAGCTATGTTTCTTAATCTTTCAACTCACAGATCACCACTCCAGTCCCATAGTCTCCAGGTTGGGAAGGGATGCTTGCTCCCGCTCAAGTTGCCGCACATTCAAGCCGAGAAGTTCTGAGGAGTAATTCCCCCTGCGCGAGCTGGGGGATACTTCAAGTTCAGCCTACATCAATAGCCTTCCACGATCTTCTGAATACCCCCTGCGTTAGCTGGGGGTTCTTTCAGATCCCGTCTTTGTAGGCTGGAACTGAAGTATCCCCCAGCTAACGCAGGGGGAATTTTCGAAAAACAATCTACGTCTTGCCGCTAGGCTGAACTTGAAGTATCCCCCAGCTGCGCAGGGGGAATTCCCCAGAACTTCTCAACTTGAATGTGTGGCCACTTGAGCGGGAGCAAATCTTCCCAACCATGAGATTAATCGACTTGAGCTGCGACTTATCACTTGGAGGACTCACCAGCCTCCGCGGCGGCTATCAATCGAAATCGCTTGCCAGTTGGGGCGACGTCATCTATTGTCGCGTTCCAAAACTTCCCCGGAGAACCCCATGAAGAGATCAAAGGCCTGTTGTTTATCGCTCCTGCTCTTGCTCGTCCTGTTACCGGTACCACTCTCCAGAGCGCGCGTAGTCGAATTTGCTTCGGCCTTCCAAAAAGCAGAAACTCCGGGCCCTTTCTTCGATGTGCGGAAGTTTGGAGCCCAAGGTGATGGGCGCAAGCTCGATACTCCCTCGATCAACCGGGCGATTGATGCGGCAAGCACCGCGGGTGGGGGCACTGTTTTCTTTCCCGCCGGTAACTACCTTTCGGTCTCGATTCATTTGAAGAGTAACGTCGCTCTCTATCTCGATCATGGAGCCACAATCATCGCAGCCGAAGTTGGGCCAGGAATCGCTTACGACAGTCCTGAGCCGAATCAGTGGGACGCATACCAGGACTTTGGTCATACTCATTGGCGCAACAGTTTGATCTGGGGAGAGAACCTCGAGAACATTTCGATCCTCGGGCCAGGACGCATCTGGGGAAAAGGCCTGGTTCGAAGCGGCAACCAATCACGGACGAAGGAACAGAACGATCTGTTGGCAAAAGCGGCACCCGATCCGAAGACCGGACCATTTGGTTATCCGAACGCCCGAGACGCAGTTGAGCCCGGATGGGGAAACAAGTCGATCAGCTTGAAGCTTTGCCGCAACGTCATTATTCGGGACATATCAATCCTGCATGGTGGCCACTTCGCGATTCTGGCGACCGGCGTTGATAACCTAACCATCGATAACATCAAGGTAGATACCAACCGCGACGGAATTGATGTTGATGCCTGCAAGAACGTTCGTATCTCAAACTGCAGCATCAACTCACCTTTCGATGATGCGATTTGTCCCAAGAGTTCATTTGCGCTTGGTTACGCCCGAGTCACGGAAAACGTGACTATCACCAACTGTCAGGTGAGTGGCTACGATGAAGGTACTTTTCTCGACGGCACTTACAAAAGAGACTTTCGCAATCCGAACGGAACCTTTAGCCCCACGGGCCGCATTAAGCTGGGAACTGAATCGAACGGCGGCTTCAAGAACATCACCATCTCGAACTGCGTCTTTGATTACTCTCGAGGTCTTGCTTTGGAGGCTGTTGACGGTGCCCTCCTCGAAGACGTAACTATTAACAACCTCACCATGCGTGATATCAGCAACTCGCCGATCTTCGTGCGTTTAGGCAATCGAGCTCGAGGACCGAAGGAGAAAACTACTTTCGGCGCTTTGAGACGCGTCATTATCAGCAATGTGATCGTCTACAATGCCGATTCAAAGTATGCGTCGATTATTAGCGGTATCCCAGGTCACCCCATTGAAGATATTTCTCTCAACAACATTCGCATCTATTCGCAGGGCGGAGGCACCAAAGAACAAGCCGCTCTTGAACCTCCCGAAAAGGAGGACGCTTATCCGGAGCCCACGATGTTTGGTGAGTTACCAGCGCACGGTTTCTTTATCCGTCATGTCAAAGGTCTGCAAATGAATGATGTTCATCTTAATTATCTCAAGGATGACGTCAGACCCGCCGTGGTTATGTTTGATGTCCGCGGCGCCGATTTTTATCGATTGCGTGCTCAACACGGCGAGGGAGTGCCGACATTTGTCCTCAAAGAAGTTGAAGGCTTCATTATCCAGCAGAGTTGGCCGCTGCCGGATACTCGACTTGATCGCGTGGACTCGAAGAAGCTCTAACTCGTAAGAGCTGCCTTCGTTAGCTCACCTTCAACTAATCTCCAGATTTGCAGTGGATTATCGTCGCGTAACTCATCAGGAAGAGTGTCCTCTGGCCAATCTTGATAGCAAACTGCCCGAGTGAAACGCGTGATGGCGCGCGTGCCGACTGATGTGGAGCGACCGTCTGAGGTCGCTGGGAATGGGCCACCATGAACTATCGCGTGACCTACCTCAACGCCTGTAGGAAAGCCATTGAAGATGAGACGTCCGACCTTATCTTCCAAGGTATTCACCAACTCTCGCGACTCTTGTAGATCCTCGTTGGTACCGTGAATCGTAGCAGTCAGCTGCCCCTCGAGTTGACGAGCAACTTCGATTAACTCATCTAAGTTTGAGTAGGAAATCAGAAGAGTTGACGGACCAAACACTTCGGCAGCCAGGCTTCGATTATCAAGAAACGATTTCACGTCAGTTTGTAGAAGGGCGGCGCCGGCGCTGCATTGATTGTCTTCACGTGGCTGAGCAACGATTGTGTTCACTAAAGATCCTTCTTGCAGACGCTCAATTCCGCTTCGATACGCCGCACTAATCGTGGAAGACAGCATGGTGAATGGAGCAGTTTCCGTCATCAATCTTTGCAGCTCAGCGATTAGATCTTCATCGTGCTCCTGTGGGACAAATACCAAACCTGGGTTGGTGCAAAACTGACCAGCGCCGACAGTTACTGATGAGTGAAGTCCAGCCGCGATTTTAGCGGCCCGTTCCCGCAACGCTCGAGGCAGAATGAATACAGGATTCACGCTGCTCATTTCTGCAAAGAATGGGATTGGCTCCGGCCGTTCTGAAGCGGCGCGAAGCAAAGCAATTCCTCCCGAACGCGATCCGGTAAATCCTCCCGCCTTAACGTGCGCGTTTTGGATCAGCTTCAGCCCGACTTCGGCGCCGGGACCGAACAACAACGAGAAAACTCCTTCATGAAGATTACGAGCACGCACGGCGTCTCTTATGGCTAATCCCACTAGTTCGGCTGTGCCCGGATGCGCCTGGTGCGCTTTGACGATTACCGGATTGCCGGCAGCCAGCGCGGAAGCTGTATCGCCGCCCGCGACGGAAAATGCCAACGGAAAATTGCTGGCACAAAACACGGCGACTGGGCCAAGAGGTCTCAACATCGATCGAACATCAGGCTTTGCCAACGGAGTGCGATTAGCATCAGCTCGATCCAGACGAGCATCTACCCATGAACCTTCCTCAACCAACGCCGCAAATAAGCGCAGCTGATTGCAGGTTCGCTGGGTCTCACTTTGTATTCGAGCAATAGGGAGCGCCGTTTCCGCGGTCACCCGGCTGATGAGAGGTTCACCGATGCTCTCGATATTCTCCGCAATGCGGCGCAGGAATTCGCCACGCTCTCGACCACTGGTGTGGCGGTAATTTTGAAACGCGGCTGAGGCTAACTCTGCTGCTTGATTGATTTCATCGTCACTTGCCGGAAAGTATTGCGGTTCGAGTGGCTCGTTCGTCACGAGATTGAAGGCTCGATGCGGATTTCGCAATGAATTGCCGCGGCTCGATCCGATAATCGAAGTGCCAGATAGTTCGTACATGGAAGTTCTGAGTTGGGTGAAGGCCTTAATGAATCTCCGGTTCAGAAATCTCACTTCCGGCCTGCAGAAAATCAAAGTCGCAACCGAGCTCGGCTTGCGTTACGTGCGCGCTGAAAAGAGCGCCAAAGCCACGCTCATAATGGGGCTTCGGAGGAGTCCAACTAGCTCGCCGCGATGACAACTCTTCGTCGCTAACTCGTAAATCTAATCTGCGATTAACAACATCGACCTCAATCAAGTCTCCGTCACGCACGAATGCCAGTGGACCACCGATGTACGACTCGGGTGATACGTGCAGAATACAAGCGCCGTATGATGTTCCGCTCATCCTTGCATCAGAGATTCTCACCATGTCCCGCACGCCCTGGCGCAACAACTTTTTTGGAATGGGCAGCATTCCCCATTCAGGCATTCCCGGTCCACCTAGCGGACCCCCATTCTGAAGCACGAGTACCGAGTCTTGATTGACATCAAGGTTCTCGTCGTCAATTCGCTTGACGAGGTGATTGTAGTCCTTGAAGACGACAGCCGGTCCAGTGTGTTTCAGGAGCCGGGGTTCGGCAGCAGTGGGTTTCATCACTGCTCCATTGGGCGCCAGGTTTCCAAAGAGTACCGCAGTCCCACCAGAGGAGCCGACCGGGTCCTCTAACGAGCGAATCACATCGGGATTTGTCAGCCGTGCGGATTCGATGTTCTCGCCCAAAGTTTTTCCAGAAACTGTGCGGCAATCAAGTTTGAGTAAGCTGGCGATCTGTTTGAGTAAAGCCCGCAAGCCACCTGCGTAATAAAAATCCTCCATCAAGAACTCGCCGGAAGGACGCAGGTTGGCAATCATCGGAGTTCGCTGCGAAATCTGATCGAAGTGAGGGAGATCCAGTTTTATTGAAGCTCGTCCTGCCAGCGCGACCAGGTGAATGATCGCGTTGGTCGATCCACCAATCGCCATGTCGGCTGTGATTGCGTTGTCGAAAGAATCCGCGGTCAGGATGTCGCGCGGCTTCAAATCTTCCCAGACCATTTCGACGATACGTCGTCCGCAGTTCGAAGCCATGCGCGCGTGGCTAGCGTCAACGGCGGGAATAGATGAGGCGCCCGGCAAAGTGAGGCCGAGAGTTTCTGCAATCGCAGTCATCGTCGATGCAGTGCCCATCGTCATACAGTGTCCGGGAGAACGGGCAATGCCTTCCTCCATTTCCATCCAGTCGCAATCGGTAATGTTGCCCGCGCGTTTCTCGCTCCAATACTTCCAAACATCGGTGCCGCTTCCCAGGATCTTTCCGTTCCAGTTACCGCGCAGCATGGGCCCGGCTGGCAGATAGATACAGGGAAGATTCATTGTGATCGCGCCCATCAGCAAACCCGGCGTGGTCTTATCGCAGCCTCCCATCAGCACAACACCATCAATCGGCTGACTGCGAATCAGTTCTTCAGTCTCCATCGCCAGAAAATTTCGATACATAAGCGGGCTTGGCTTCATGTAGGTTTCGGTAACCGCCATAGCCGGCAGCTCGACTGGAAATCCTCCCGCCTGCCAAACGCCGCGTTTTACTTCTTCTGCTCGCTCGCGAAAATGACTGTGACACGTCGCCAAATCACTCCAGGTGTTGATAACGCCGATCACCGGCTTACCGACGAAATCTTCGTCACTGTAACCCATTTGTTTGGTGCGCGAGCGGTGACCAAATGAGCGCAGGTCCTGATTACCGAACCAACGATGGCTGCGGAGTTGTTCTGGCTTTATTCGCATTCGTTTCCAAAGATTAGTTGGTGGATTCTCACACTTCAACTGTTTCCGAGATCAAAAACCAATAAGCGAACATTCCGATTAGCAGCACGAGGCCGGCAACTCCAAACGCCAGTGCGAATGAACCCGTAACATGAGCAATAAAACCGGTCAAAGCCGGCGCTAGAATTCCGCCGAGGTTTCCGCCGAAGTTCTGAATTCCGGAAACTGTGCCTACCAGTTTCTTCTGACAAACAGCTTGAGTCAGTGTCCACGTGTTCGGTGAGCAGATTCCCAATCCGGATAATGAAATCGTCAAAAGCAATACGGCGCTGTGCTTGTCTGCGACCAGACCCGCCGGCACGATGAGCAACCCAATTGCCAGCCCAATGATGATGAAGACCTTCCGCACCAATCGCTCTTCAATACCACGTCGAACCAGCCAGTCGCTCAGCAGTCCGGCAATGATAATGATTCCGGACATTGGCAAATAAGGAATGGAACTGTATAGCGCCATCTCCGCTGGTGTGAAGTTGCGCTCGAGCGCGAGGTAGCCTGGCAACCACGTGATGAAGACGAACCAAACATAGTCGTAGGCAAAGAAACCAAGGAAGATGCCAAACACGCTGCGATGCCTGAGAAGCATAATACTGTCGCGAAAGGACGTCTTCTCACGTTCTAGCTTTGGTGAAGCTGCTTCTTCGTTACTCTCGAACTTTTTAAGAAAGACGTTCCAGGGCAGCAGCCACACGAGTGGTATTAAGCCCGTCGCAATGAAAAACAATTTCCAATCGTAGCGAGCCAGAAGAAAAGCACCGACCGCGTTTATTAAGGCGGCGCCAAAACGAACGCCGGTGAGGTAGATGCCGGTAACTGTACCCCTTTCGCTTTGAGGAAATGAGTTGGCTACCGCTCGAGCGCTGGCAGGGAAAGTAATCGCCTGACCCGCGCCCAGGGCTACGCGCAAACCGATGAGTGAAATCAGTCCACGTGACAACCCAATCATGGTCGAAGCAATCGACCAGAAAACAAAGCCAAGCGAGTAAGCTCTTCGTACCCCAAATCGATCTACGATCCAGCCCGCAGGTATCTGCATGAACGAATAAATCCAGAAGAAGGCTGAAAGGATTAGACCGATGCCTGCTTTCGAGAGGTGTAGCTCGCGGCTCATGAATGGCGCCGCCACGCTGAAGGCTCCGCGATGCACATAGCTGATTAGCATCCCGGAGAATAAAAGGAGCAGTAGCCACCATCGTTGCGGTGAAGCGCGCGGGACCGGTTCCGGTACGCTCGCCTGTAGGTTGAGTTGAGGATCTATTTTAGCGAATGCCATCGCGAAACGAGTCGAAATTTGCGTCTTTACATAAAAGCTTTCCATTCTTCGAGAATGGCTGACAATTCCGGCAATTCTTCCGTTCGAACGTTCACCAAAGGTGGCCGCACCACGCCACCTTTTAAGCCGGCTAAATCCATCAGAGCTTTCATGGTTGATACTTCGTAGCCTTTGCGACGGCCGCGGATAGCATAAAGAGGAATTACGCATCGTTTCATCAAGACGGTTAATTCCTCGGCGTCACCCGCGGCAGCCAGCTCATGAAGCTTCAATGAAAGACGAGGCGCTACGCCTGCAATACTCGACGTATAGGTGCGAATACCTATCGAGTAATATGCCGGAACCATGTCATCACCCGCGCCACCGATCCAATGAAGGCGATCGCCAACCTGTCGCATGATTGATTGCAGTCGTCGAATGTCGCCTTGCCCGTCTTTCCACGCAATCAGCGTTTCGAGGTGGGCCAGGCGTTCCACCATCTGCGGATAGAAGTTGGCCCAGTCGCGACTGTAAATAAATATCCCCAGCTGCGTTGCGTCAGCAACGCTGGCGTAATACTCAAACATGCCCTCGTCATCCGCTTGGGGATAGTAAGGCGGAAAGACCAGGATCCCATCTGCTCCTAAGCGCTCGGAATCATGCGCCATTGCCGTAGCTAAGGATTGGTTAAATCCAACTCCGGCGATTACCGGAACTGCGTCGCCAACGACTGATACTGTTGTTTGAATTACCTGCCGATGCTCCTCCGGTGTGAGTGAGTAAAGTTCACCGGTGCCGCCTGCCGCGACCACTGCACAGATTGGATACTGAAGCAGATACTCAAGATTTTGACGAAGCCCGTCGATGTCCAGCGAAAGATCGTCATTGAACGGCGTGGTAGGAAAGGCGATAACGCCAGTAAGCCGGCTGCGGAGTTCAGAAGGTTTCATGCGGGGCACTCAGGCCGTTTGCGATTCAACAGATAGAGATGCGAGTTGCGACTCGTCGTTGATTAGCTCGCGCACGACCGGGGTAAGCAACTGCTTTTGACTTTCGTCAACGTCG